>Ga0233425_10002084_pt1 | contig 40876 bp, 35 predicted proteins | sample Watercolumn_Towu_2_FD_181712 | JGI IMG/M metagenome (GOLD analysis project Ga0233425, IMG submission 181712) | Freshwater microbial communities from Lake Towuti, South Sulawesi, Indonesia - Watercolumn_Towuti2014_140_MG | ecosystem: Environmental > Aquatic > Freshwater > Lake | place...
ACCAGCGGCGCCGCGGGGCTGTGCGGCAACGCGGGCGCAGGGGGAACCAACGGCAACGGAGGCGGGTACGCGACCACGACCGGAAACGGCACGCCCAACGCGGCCGGCGGCGCGGGGTTCTATGGCAACGGAGGAACGTCGGGCGCGGCCAAGGGCGGATTCTCGTTCGTCAACGGCGGCAACGGCGGCAACTCTACCGGGGGCTTCGGCGGCGGCGGCGGCTCGGACCTGTTCATCTACGGGTGCGGCAGCTCGCCCCACGGCGGTAGCGGCGGCGGAGGGTACAGCGGCGGCGGCGGCGGCGGCGACAACTGCAACTGCGGCGGCGGCGGCGGCGGCTCGTACAACACCGGGAACAACCAGTCCAACTCAGCGGGGGTCAACTCGGGCCACGGCTCTGTCAGCATACTGCGCCTGTAGCCGCTCGACCTTGGCCTGCAGTCCTCAGGTCTTCACGGTCAGTCCGGCTTCCAAAGAACTATGTAGAAACCACTTGCCAAGGGAATCCGCGGGAGTACACTCGATCCGTTGCTAATGGAGGGTATGCGATGATTCGCAAGATGCGGAAGGCCTTGCGTCGCCTCAGGAAGGTGGTCGTGCTCGGGCTTCTGCTCGTAGCGCTTTCCATCGTGAACTTCCTGACTGGCTGCGACGAGAAGAAGGACGACCCGAAGGTGTACTACGGGCCGCCGCCCGACGGCTGGACCTCGGACGGCTCGGACGACGACATGGCCGTGTACTACGGGCCCGAGCCGTTCGACGTCAAGGAGGACGGCCCTTCGTTGGACGGGATCATGCTGTACGGCCCGCGACCCACGGACGTCGTGCCCGAAGGCGCGGTGTACTACGGGCCGCAGCCCACCGACGCATCCGGCGACCTGCCTCCGGACGTCCAGGTGCTCTACGGTCCGCAGCCCACCGATGCGATCCCGGATGTGGATTCGGAGGTGGGGATCCTGTACGGGCCTCCCCCCACGGACGTCATCCCGGACGAGATGGTGTACTACGGGCCGCCGCCCACCGACGTCACGACCAAGGACCAGCTGCCCGAGTTCGTGGTGTTGTACGGGCCGGTGCCCGTGGACATCACCACGGACGACGCGGATGTCCAGAACGACACCCCGCCGGCCAACTACTACGGCCCTGCTCCGTTGTACGGCCCGCAGCAGTAGCCCTTCACCCTATCCCAGGAAGCACCATGTCCATCAGAGCCCGCCTGCGCAACTACGTGATGTGGAAACGCCATGCGCTGCGAGTCGAGAAGCTGGCCCACGACCACCCGCTGAAGTACCTGTTCCTGGAGGTGACGCGGCGGTGCAACCTCTCGTGCAAGTACTGCGGAAGCAGCTGCACGGGCAAGGCGCCGGATGCGGAGATGACGGTCCCGGAGTGGAAGGAGGTCATCCAGCAGGTCGCCGCGGACTTCAACGCACGGGACATCATGGTTGCGGTGACCGGCGGCGAGCCTCTGCTGAAGGAAGGCGTGTTCGACCTGTTTTCCGAGCTGCAGCGCCTCGGGTACCGGTACGGCATGGTGAGCAACGGGCTGCTGCTGGACCGGGCAGCGGCCGAGAACCTCGTGAAGGTCGGCATCGGCTCCATCTCCATGAGCATGGACGCGCTGCCCGAGCTCAACGACTCGCTGCGCGGGCGCGGGGCAGCGGAGAAGGTCGCTGCCGCGGTCAGGAATCTGCAGGACGCGGGATACAAGGGCAAGCTCGAGATCATCTCGACCATCACCAAGCCTGCGCTGCCCGGGCTGGATCAGATGCGTCGTCACGTTGCCGGGATGAAGGTCCCGCTGTGGCGGGCCGCGCCCGTGATGCCCATCGGCAGGGCCGCGGAGAACCCGGAGCTCATCCCGGATGCGAAGGACATCCGGTGGATGCTGGAGTGGATGCGCTCGTCCCGCACTGACGGGATGCTTCCCCGGCCGGAGTTCAGCGAGGAGGGGTTCCTGGGCAACCGATTCGAAGGCCAGGTGCGGCCGTACCTCGCGCAGTGCCGGGCGGGCATCACCGTGGCAGGCGTGCGCTACGACGGGCGCCTGGGCGCGTGCCCGGAGCTGACCGACGCGTTCGACCAGGGAAGCGTCCGCCACGAGCGGCTGAAGACCGTGTGGAACGAGAAGTACCAGGTCTTCCGGGACCGCTCCTGGACGCGCAAGGGGGACTGCAAGGACTGCAAGCAGTTCGACATCTGCCGCGGCGGCGCGCTGCACCTCTACAAGGACACCGAGACGCCGATCCTCCGCTGCCTCTACCTCATGTGCAAGGAGACCGACAACCTGTCGTTCCCCATGCCGGGACGGCCGCAGCAGCAGCCCTTCTACAAGTAGGTTTCCCGGTGGTGCGGCCGCGCAGCGACAGTCCGACAGGCAGGGGACGGATGGGCAAGCGGGCGCTGGTGGTGCGGCCGCGCAGCGACAGTCCGACAGGCAGGGGATAGATGGGCAAGCGGGCATCGGCCTACGTGACTGCGGACAGCCTCGACGCGTCGTGCCGGCGCTGGCTGGCGGGGATCCGGCGACGGGTGAGAGAGAGGCCCGGGCTGCGGCCGGACGTGTCCCGCTGCGCGTTGGTGGTCGTTGACATGGTGCGCTACTTCGCGAGCCCCGATGGTCGCTCGTTCCTCCCGGCAGCGCAGGTCGTCGCGTCCCGCGTACGAGCTCTCCTGGACGCCTGGCATGCGGCCCGCGGCACGGTGGTGCTGACACGGCACTGCCACGAGGGGCCGCACGACCTCGGGATGCTCGGAAGGTTCTTTCGCGACCACATCCGCTGCGGCGAGCCGGACGCGGACATCATCGACGTCCTGCGGCCCGCGGCACGCGACCGCGTGCTGCGCAAGACCACGTACGACGCGTTCCACGGCACGGACCTGGAGCGCATCCTGAGCGATTCCGGCTGCGACCAGGTGCTGGTGACCGGCGTGCTGACGCACATGTGCTGCGAGACCACGGTGCGGTCCGCGTTCGTGCGCGGGCTGGAGGCGTATGTCGCCGCGGACGCGTGCGCTTCCAGCACCGAGGAGCTTCACGTCAACGCGCTGCTCTCCATGGCGGACTGCTGTGCGGTCGTGCTGTCCGCGGAGGAGATCCTGGCGGCCGTTGCCGGGCCGGGGTCGCGGCCATGACGCCTGCCGGAAGGAGCCCGGGCAGTCGGGTCGTGGACCTGGCGGTCATCGGAGCGGGCCCCGCGGGGTGCGCAGCAGCGGTCCAGGCGGTACGGATGGGGATGAGCGTGGCGCTGCTGGACCGCACCGGGAGGGCCGGCGGGCTGGTGCGCAACGCGTACTGCATCGAGAACTGGCCTGGGCTCGAGGTTCCGGCAAGCGGGCCCGAGATGGTGCGACGGCTGGAAGCGAGCCTGGAGCGCTTCGGCATCGCGGTGCGCCGCGCGGCCGTGGAGCGCGTGGCCGCGACCAGAGGCGGGTTCGTGCTCACCGGAAAGATGGGACGCGGACGGGCGCGGCTGACAGCCCGCTCGGTCATCGTCGCCACGGGCACCGTTCCCAGGGAGTGGGACGACGCGCCGGAGGGAATGCGGGTGCACACCGAGGTGGCGGACGCTCTGGCCGTGCACCCGAAGACCGCGCTCGTGGTGGGCGGCGGAGAGGCCGCGCTGGACTACGCGCTGTCGCTTGCCGCCGCGGGCGCTGCCGTGGAGGTGTGGGTGCGCGGGCAAGCGCCCAGGGCCGCCAAGCGGCTCATCGACATGGTGCGCGCGTGCAAAAGCATACGGATTCGGACGGGGGTCGGTGCCGAGACATGGGGGAAATCCTTCGCTGCTCGGCAGGGAGGCACGGCCGAGTTCGAAGAGGGGTGCGCCTGCGCGCTCAGGATGACGGTGCCGAGCATGGACAGCAGGTGGGACGGGATGACGGTGCCTGGCAAGGACAGCAGGTGGGACGGGATGACGGTGCCGAGCATGGACAGCTTTGACGTGGTCGTGGCCGCGATAGGAAGGCGGCCGGCCCTGCCGGAGCTGCCCCCGGCTGCCCCGGAAGCACTGAGCGGCAGGGACCGGCGTGGAGGGGAGCGGGGGGGACCGACGCCAGTCGCAGCCCCCCCGGCTGCCCCGGAAGCACTGAGCGGCAGGGACCGGCGTGGAGGGGAGCGGGGGGGACCGACGCCAGTCGCAGCCCCCCCGGCTGCCCCGGAAGCACTGAGCGGCAGGGACCGGCGTGGAGGGGAGCGGGGGGGACCGACGCCAGTCGCAGCCCCCCCGGCTGCCCCGGAAGCAGAGCCGGTCCCTGCCGCCGCGTTTTCCGTATTGACCGTGGCGCCGGGATTGTATATTGCAGGAGATGCGCGCCGCGGGCGCCTGGGGCAGGCCGCGATAGCGGTAGGAGACGGCGTCGAGGCCGCGATGCTGGCGTGGGAGAGAATCAGGACGTGCTCGAAGTAGTGCACGAGCAGGGAGACGAGGCGGTAGCCCTCGTCCGCGTGGGCAGGCTGAACGATGGGTCGCTCGTGGAGTTCGCGGAGTCCCTCCAGGCAGGCGTGCCCCGGGAAAGGAAGTGGGTGCTCATCGTGTCCACGCTCAAGGGGTGCCCGGTGGGGTGCCCCATCTGCGACGCGGGAGGCGCGTACCGGGGCAAGCTGACCGCTACCGAGATCCTGGAGCAGATTGACGTGATGGTCCGGCCCCGCTTTCCCGGTGGATGCATCCCTGTCGGCAAGCTCAAGATCCAGTTTGCGCGGATGGGGGACCCTGTGCTGAACGACGCGGTGCTGGACGTGCTCGAGGAGCTTCCCCGGCGGTACGATGCTCCCGGGCTGATGCCGTGCATTTCGACGATAGCGCCCGCGGGCCGGGATGCGTTCTTCCAGCGGCTGTCGGGAATCAAGCGGGCGTTGTACCGCGGCGGGCGGTTCCAGATGCAGTTCTCGGTGCACACGACGAGCCCGGAGGCGCGGCGCACGCTGGTGCCGGCGCGCACGTGGAGCTTCGAGCAGATGGCGGACTACGGGCGCCTCTTCTACGAGCCCGGGGACCGGAAGGTCGCGCTGAACTTCGCGGCAGCAAAGGGCTTCCCGATGGAGCCAGCGGAGTTGCGCCGGTGGTTCTCGCCCGAGTGTTTCGCGGTCAAGCTCACGCCGGTGAACCCGACGGGTGCGTCGGTGCGCTCCGGGCTGGTGAGTCTCATCGATCCGCTCCGTCCCGAGACGTGTGCGGACCTGCGGGAGCGGTTTGCCGCTGCGGGGTACGAGACCATCGTGAGCATCGGGGACCTGTCGGAGAACCGCATCGGGTCGAACTGCGGGATGCTTGCACGGGCAGCTGGAGCACGAGGATGACGTTGCCCTTTCCCGAGCCGCGAGTCGCTCGCCCGACGTACGGGCGCAAGCTGCTTGCTTCCCTGAGCAGCGATCTGTTCGAGCGTCCCATCGTGGTGACGCAGCCGGTCCCGTGGTCCGTGGTGTCGGGCAAGTTCCCCTCCGCGCGGTTCCAGCTCCACATGGTGGAGAGCATGGAGCACGCGACGGTGCGGGATGCGGTGGCCTCGTTCGGCCCTGCGGGCAGCGTGTTCGGCATCGGCGGAGGGATGGCGCTGGACATGGCGAAGTACGTGGCCTGGAAGCTGGAGCTTCCCCTCGTGCTGCTGCCCACGGTGCTGTCCGTGGACGCCGCGTTCACCAAGGCCATCGCGGTCCGGGAAGGCTCCCGGGTACGGTACGTGGGCGAGGTGTTCCCGGAGCACCTGCTCATCGATTTCCACACGCTGAGGACCGCGCCGCGGCTGCTGAACCGGGCAGGAGCGGGCGACGTGTTCAGCATCTTCACCGCGCTGTGGGACTGGAAGCAGGCCGCAGAGCGGCTCGGCGAGAAGCACAGCCCGGAGGTGGCGGCCGAGTCGCAGAAGCTGCTGGACCGGCTGTACGCGGGGGCCCAGGCGCTGCGGGACGCAACGGACGAAGGGCTGGAGCTGCTGTCCGAGCTGTACGTGGGCGAGGTGCGGCTGTGCGAGAGGGTGGGCAACTCGCGGCCCGAGGAGGGCAGTGAGCACTACGTCGCGTACTGCCACGAGGCCTTGACCGGCCGGTCGTACGTGCACGGGCAGCTGGTGGGGCTCGGCGTGCTGCTTGCGGGGTTGTACCAGGGGCAGGACGTGAGCCCGGTCCACGACCTGCTGCGGCGCCTGGAGCTGGATTGCCGGCCCGGGGCCATGGGCACGACCGACGAGGAAGTGGTGACCACGCTGCAAGCCATGGCAGACTATGTGAAAGCCGAGAAGCAGCTGCTTCCCGGCGTCTTCCATTTCAAGGGAGCGCCCGGAGCATCCGAGGCAAGGGACCTGCTGCGCAGGGCCGTGGGACCGTAGAGGCGACACGGACGCGGCGGCAGGTTCGAGACGGGCGGTCGGGTTGGAAGCAACCACGTGTCAGGAAGCAGAGCGGAGGGCACCATGAAGCAGGCGGTCGGGTTGGAAGCAACGAGGTGGGTCGCAGCCGTGCCGGCCGTCGCGGCAGCGTGCCTGGCGCTGGCGGCATGCGGCTCGGGCAACGGAAGCACGGAAGCCGACGGGGAAGATGCCGTGGCCCGTGCGGACGCGGGTACGGACGCGACGGCCGACGTGGCGGATGCCGCGGACGTGCCCATTGGGGAGATCCTGCCCGACGCGGCGCGGGGGGAGACCGGCGAAACGGACGGGACGGTACCGGGCAAGGTCCTGCGCCTGCACGCGGAAGGGACCAACCTCGTGGACTCCGCGGGCAAGACCGTGGTGCTGCGCGGCGCGAACCTCGGCGGATGGATGTTCCACGAGACGTGGATCACGCACACCGAGTACCCGGACCACGGGCGCATGCACGTGGCCGCGGTGGCCGAGGGGATCGAGAAGGAAGTCGACGAGGTGCTCCAGGAAGTGGGATACGAGTACGGGACCGAGCCCGCGTCCGTGGCCATCTGCCCCGGAAACGGTCCTGAGTGGCGGGAGAAGTTCTTCGCTGCTCTGGAAGCAAAGCTCGGGAAGGACGCAGCCGACGCATTCAAGGCCAAGGTGGAGGACGTGCCGGGGTTGTGCGACGACTCGGATGCGCCGTTCAGGAACCTGCTGGCGCAGCGTTTCGGGACCGACGTGCGGGACACTCTCCAGGATGCGTTCCAGGCGGGATGGATCACGGAGAAGGACGTCGCGTGGCTCGCGTCGCAGGGATTCAACCTCGTGCGTGTGCCCATCGGGTATCGGGCGCTGGTGACGGGCGAGGACAAGGAGAAGCCGGAAGCGCTGGCGTGGAACCCGCCGGCGTTCGACCGGCTCCACGAGCTGCTGGGCTGGTGCGAGACGCACGGCGTGTACGCGGTCATCGACATCCAGGAAGCTCCCGGCGGTCAGAACACGTATGCGGGCACGCCCGCTCACCTGTATTCCGACCCCAAGATGGAAGCGCTGACCGTGGAGCTGTGGGAGAAGCTCTCGGACGAGTTCAAAACGAGCGACGCGGTCGCAGCCTACAGCCTGCTTGCCGAGCCGTACGGCGCACCGGACACCGCGGAGCGGGACCGGGTGTACGACGTGCTGGTGAAAGCGCTTCGAGCCCGCGGGGACGACCACCTCGCGGTCATTCACGACGGCTTCTTCGGCGTGCAGACGCTGCCCGTTCCCTCGGAGTACGGATGGGAGGGAGTGGTCTACTCGACGCACCTGTTCGAGTGGAAGGTGACGGACATCGGGGGCTACGACCTGATGCTCCAGATCTACGAGGACAACTTCTCCAAGTCGCAGGCCAAGCAGGGGGTGCCCTATTTCATCGGGAGCTTCTCGCCGCTCAAGGACGAAGACTGGGCTTACGAGGCTGCGGCCAAGATGGTGGGCTGGTACGAGGGGCACGGCTGGTCGTGGTCGCTCTGGACGCTCAAGCGGTTCGACGACCCGATCACGGTGGAGCTGTACGGGACATCGAGCGCGTGGGGCCTGCTGTCGCTGCTCCAGGCGCCGTTCGACCGTCCGGACCTGTACCTCGACGACCAGGAGACGCTGGCCGCGAAGCTGTCCGGGTACGCGTCTCTCGAATTGCTGCCCAACGAGAAGCTCCTCAAAGCGCTGAAGACCGGATGGTCCCAGGCCCGATGACGCAGCGGAGGACGGGATGCTGACACGCATGAATCGACACGAGAGCGGGACGACGCGGTGCCGGGCGAGGAGAGGCCTGGCTGCGGCCCGGGTGCTGCTGGCAGCGGTCGCGGGGCTGGCTCTGGGCTGCTCGGGGCTGGTGCCCGGCGGTGACGACGAGAAGCTGCCCGACCCGACGCTGACCAAGGTGACGGTGGACCGGCACTACCTGAAGGACGCGTACGGGCGGTACGTGTACCTGCGGGGCATCAACGTCGGCGGGACCAACAAGATCCCGGTGAAGCCCGGACCGGCCGAGGATCCGCTGTCGCTGCCCGTGTCGTACGTGGGGCGGCCGTTTCCCATCGAGGATGCGGACACGTGGTTCGGCCGCATCAAGAACGAGTTCGGGTTCAACTCCATCCGGCTGGTCATCATGTGGGAGGCGGTGGAGCCGGTCGAGAGGGGCCAGTACGACACCGCGTTCCTGGACTATGTCGAGCAGCTCGTGAAGAAGGCCAACGATGCGGGCATCTACGTGCTGGTGAACTTCCACGAGAACCTGTTCTCGCGGTTCTTCAACTCGCGCTTCACGCGCAATCCCGTGTCCGGAGAGCCGGGAAGCATCGAGCGGATGCTGGCCACGCTGTTTCCGGACCCGAAGACCATGGAGTACGACGGCCGGATCACCGGGGACGGCGCGCCGCGCTGGGCCGTGGAAGCGTGCGTGCCGGAGAAGAACCTCGCCGCGCCGACGTGGGGCATGAGCCCGCTCATCGGCCCGCTGGGGGACCTGTGGCTGGGGCTCCAGATCTTCACGTACGTGGACAAGCTGCTGGGCATGCTGGGAGGGATCGGCGGCATGATCGGCGACCCCAAGGAGGGGGACCCCGAGCCGGAGGAGGAGCCCGCGGTGACCTTCGAGGACTTCCTGCTGGAGATGATCGAGAAGCTCAAGTCGCACGACCCGCCGCTGACTCCTTTCGAGGTGACCGAGACGTGCGACGTGTACCCGTTCACCAACTGGTGGACCAACGTGGAGGTCTCGTACGACATCGAGCGCTGCTACGCCGCGTTCTACGCGGGGGACGCGGTGTACCCGTCCTACACGTTCACGGTGGACGGCAAGGAGATGAACATCAAGGACTACCTCCAGGATGCGTACGTGGGCTCCTGGGTGGAGGTCGCGAAGCGGGTGAAGAAGTACCCCAACGTCATCGGGTACGACCTGGTCAACGAGCCGCCGGGAGGGTTCCTGGTGCTGATGCTGGCCGCGGTGTACATCAACGGGAACTTCAACCCGGACGTGGTGGAGGGGTTCCTCGTGGATCTCGTCGGCCCGGACATCGGGGAGACGCTCTACCGGACCCTGTTCCTGCTCAACATCCTGCCGTTCATCCCGTCGCACGAGTACTTCGACCAGTACATCGCGGGGCACCAGGGGCAGTACAACACGTTCAAGAAGAACGAAGCCGCGCTGTGCCAGGACGTGGACGACGCGGACAAGGAGGCGTGCTTCAAGGAGGGCTTCTACCAGGACTTCGTGGAGCGCTACAAGGAGCTGTATCGCTTCAATGACATGGAGACCATGGGGGTGCTGGACCTGAACTTCAGCTTCGTGGTGAAGCTGGTGGACCTGTACCGCAAGGCGGGCGTGGCGATCCTCGAGGAGGATCCGGACGCGGTGATCTGGCTGGAGGAGGGGGGCGGGATGTTCGACGCGCTGCTGGGCGGGGCCATCGGGTCGGTGAACCTGTACAAGCCCGAGGAGCTCCGGCAGATCGTGTTTTCGCCGCACTGGTATCCGGACATCTACCCGTACCTCGGGTTCAACGAGCCGCCCCGGGACTTCGTGGTGGAGGAGTGGATGGTTGCGGACTTCACGCCGGACCTCGAGGCCAAGATCGAGGCGTCGACCGAGACCTTCGGGCCGGTGCCCGTGGTGTTCGGCGAGTTCGGGACGTACTTCAACTACAACGGCATCGAGCAGTCGCTCAAGGACGACTACCGCATCTCGAACGAGATCCTGGACAACTACTACGAGTCGTTCGAGAGCCTGTTTGCGCACACCATGCTCTGGTGCCTGTCTGCGGACAACAGCTACGAGAACGGCGACGGTTGGAACTACGAGGACTTCTCCATCGTGGACCCGGAGGGCAAGCCCCGTGGCGAGAAGTCGTGGGGACGCCCCTACCCCCGATTCCTGAGCGGCAAGCCGAAGTCGCTGCGGTTCCACTCGGACTTCCACTACTACGACCCGGACAAGGGGACGCCGGACCCGCTGCACGAGTTCGAGCTGGCGTTCGAGAGCAAGGAGACCGACATGCCCACCGAGATCTTCGTGCCGGAGTTCCAGTACCCGGACGGGTTCTACGTGTGGCTTTCGGACGGGTGGGCGAAGTATGTTTCCAAGACGCACACGCTCTACTTCTACCCGACCAACGACCAGCCGGGCTGGGTGCACTCGGTGACGATCCGGATGCCGCAGGACGGCGCGCAGATGAAAGGCTGGTCCTATTTCTTCAAGGGTGAGCAGACGCTTACCGGCGACAGGCACTAGGAGGACGCCATGAGGACGACACGCATGGAGTACCTGGTGCTGGCAGCGGGACTGGTTGCGGGGATTGCGGGCCTTCTGCCCGCGGCCGCGGCCCGTGCGCAGGCCGCGGACGCGGGTGGGACGGAGACAGGCGGGACGGACACGCTGGAGCGCTCGGTCCGGTTCGACCTTGCGCTCGTGAACCTGTTCGTGCTGCGCAACGACGCGGACTTCGACCGGGGCATGCCGACCTACGAGGAGAACGGCCGCACGGAGGGGATGCTGGGCACGTTCCTTCAGCCGCACCTTGCCGTGGACTTGAAGCCGCACATGCAGTTCTACTACGAGACCGAGATCGGGCTGGACCTGTGGAGCGACCGGACGCCCGACGCTGCGGTGGGCGGGACGCCGGGCGAGTCGCTCTCCATCAAGCAGCGGGAGATCTGGGGGAGGCTCGAGCTGGATCCCTTCTCGGTCAAGGCCGGGTTCCAGCGGGTCAAGGACGTGACCGGGCTGTTCATCAACCACTGGATCGGCGCCGCGCGCTTCGGGCTGGGAGCGGAGAAGGGGACGGGCCTGTTCCTGACCGCGGGCCAGCTTCCGGACCAGACGTACGAGGGCTGGACGTGGGGCGACTCGTTCGGCAACTTCGGCAACGACGTGCTCTACACCGGGCTGGACGGCGGCGTGCTGCTCACGCCCGAGGTCCGGCTGGTAGCCGGCGGGTACTACGTCCACGACGGGTCGCTGGTGGACCGGACGCGCAACGTCGGTGCGGCCGCGGGCGGGGTGGAGGTGACGTACCCGGGCTGGAAGGCGGGAGTGTCGGGCATGGTGCAGGTCGGGTCGCGACAGAACCAGGCCGGAGACCTTTCGGACGAGGGGATCCTCGCGTGGGGAGCGACGGCAAACGGCTCTGCGAAGCTGGGCATCGTGACCATCGACCTTGCGCTGACCGGGCTGTCCGCGGACGACGCGTCCGAGGGCAACGGCGCGCTGGGGTTCCTCTATTCGGGCAAGCGTCCCGGGCCAAGCATCCTGCTCAAGGAGAACACCACGCGGGACCTCGGGGACAACCTGGACGAGAAGATCGGGAGCTACGACGGCTGGTTCTTCGAGATGCGCTCCGGCCTGTGCGGGCTGGACCTCGGCGTGCACGTGGATGCGCTGCGGTGGCTGCGCGTGGGGCTGGTCCATGCCGATCTGCTGGTGGTCAACCCGGACAATGCGCTGGGTGGCCGCCTGGTTGCGTCCGAGAACGAGGTGGTAACGGACATCCACCTGTTCGGCTCCGCGTTCCGGCTCGAGACCATCGGCGGCGTGCTCATCCCCGGGCAAGCCGGCGCCGCGTACGTGAACCAGCTTTCGGACCGCACGGCCACGGATCCGATCTACTTTGCCCAGTCCGCGATGATCATGAACTTCTGACGGCCGGTCCGAAACAGAGGGCCTGGAAGCCTCACTGCCGGCAGCGGGCCAGGGACGTGCGGGCCGCGTCTGCGACGGCTTCGGGGGTCATGCCGTAGTGCTGCATGAGGGTGGGGCCCGGTGCGGAAGCGCCGTAGCGGTCGATGCCCACGGCCACGCCCGCGTCCCCGATCCACTTGTGCCAGCCGTGGGTGGAGCCGGCTTCCACGCTCACCCGGGCCCGGACCGAGGGAGGCAGCACGGTGTTCCTGTAGCCCTCGGGCTGCTCGGCAAAGGCCTCGCAGCAGGGCATGGAGACGACGCGAGCCGCGACGCCTGTGCCAGCAAGGAGCTTCTGCGCGGCCAGGGCCAGGGCCACTTCCGAGCCGGTGGCGATGATGATGGCGTCGGGCTTCCCGCCGGGCGAGTCGCTCAGCACGTATGCCCCGCGGTGCAGGTCGCCGACGGCCCCCAGCGCGCCGGGGTCCAGCGCCGCGACGTTCTGCCGGGTCAGCACGATGGCGGTGGGGGCCTTGGTCTGCCGGACTGCGAAGCACCAGGCCGCCACGGTCTCGTTGGGGTCCGCGGGCCGCACGGTGTAGAGCCCGGGCATGCAGCGCAGGGACATGAGCTGCTCCACCGGCTGGTGCGTGGGGCCGTCCTCGCCGACCTCGAGGCTGTCGTGGGTGTACACGAACGTCACGGGCAGGTGGTTCATCGCGGCCAGCCGCACCGCGGGCCGCATGTAGTCCACGAAGGCGAAGAAGGTCGCGGTGAACGGCCGGACGCCGCCATGGCAGGCCATGCCGTTGGCGATGGCGCCCATGGCGTGCTCCCGCACGCCGAAATGGAGGTTGCGCCCTCCGCGGTTGTCCGCGGTGAAGTCGCCCTTTCCCTTGAGGGTGGTCTGGGTGGAAGCGGAGAGGTCCGCGTCGCCGCCCAGCAGGCACGGAAGCTTCTCTGCCAGGGCGTTGAGTGCGGCCCCGCCTGCGACGCGTGTAGCCACCTTGTCGCCGGGCTTGTAGTAGGGCAGGCCCACGGTCAGGGTCTCGGGCACGGCCAGGGACCAGGCAGCGTCCCACTGGGCGGCAAGCTCGGGGAATGCGGCGCGCCAGGCGTCGAAGCGCGCATGCCACTGGGCGTGAGCGGCCTTTCCCTTTTCGAGCGCGGCGCGCATGTGGTCCAGGGCCGTGGTTGGGACGTTGAACGTCTGGTCCGGGTCGAACCCCAGGGCCTTCTTGGTCAGGGCCAGCTCGTCGGCTCCCAGCGGTGAGCCGTGGACCTTGGATGTCCCGGAGCGGTTGGGGGATCCGAAGCCGATGGTGGTGTTGACGATGACGAGGGAGGGCCGCTGGGTCTCGGCCCGGGCCGCGTCCAGGGCCGCGTCGATCGCGGCCAGGTCGTCGTTGCCGTCGCACACGGTCTGGACGTGCCAGCCGTACGACTCGTAGCGCTTGCCCACGTCCTCGGTGAACGTGATGCTGGTGGGTCCGTCGAGGCTCACGCGGTTGGAGTCGTAGAGGAACGTGAGCTTTCCGAGCTTGAGGTGACCGGCCAGCGAAGCGGCCTCCGCGTTGATCCCCTCCATGAGGTCGCCGTCGCTCACGAGCGCATAGGTCCTGTGGTCCACGATGGCGTGGCCCGGGCGGTTGAAGGTGGCGGCCAGGAATGCTTCCGCGATGGCCATTCCGACCGCGTTGGAGCCGCCCTGGCCGAGGGGCCCGGTGGTGGCTTCCACACCCGCGGTGAGATGCATCTCGGGGTGGCCCGGGGTGCGGCTTCCCCACTGGCGGAACGCCTGGAGGTCTTCCAGGGTGACGTCGTAGCCGGTCATGTGGAGCAGGCAATAGAGCATGGAGCTTGCGTGTCCGCCGGACAGGACGAAGCGGTCGCGGTCGAGCCACTTCGGGGAAGCGGGGTCGTGCTTCAGGTGGTTCTGCCACAGGACATAGGCCATGGGGGAAGCGCCCAGCGGCATGCCGGGGTGGCCGGAGTTGGCTTTCTGGATGGTGTCGATGGCCAGGGTGCGCAGGGTGTTGACGCAGAGCCTGTCGACGTCGCCGAATGCGGTGCTCATGAGTAACTCCCTCTCAGCGGTTCTTGTGCTGCTCGATGTAGCGGACTGCGAAGTCGAAGTTGTCGCGGATGAGCTGCTCGGCCACGTCCTTGCGGAGGGGCCAGCCGGGGAAGCGGGTGAACGCCAGGGTGAACGGGGTGAGCATGCAGATGGGCTGTATGGTCCAGTTCTGGCCCTTGACCCCCGGAAGCCCGAACGTGACGCGGCGGACCTGGGGCACCCCCGCATCGGCCAGCTGCCTGTCTTCATCCTCTCCGGTTGCGTCCCAGACGGGGGTGAGGAACTCGATGCCGTACTTCGCGTAGAGCTCCCGGTAGACGCCCAGCGTCGTGTCCATCTGCTCCGGGTTGATGTCCTGGTGCTTGTTGGACCCGTCGGCCGCGTGGCGGATGTCGTGCTGGAGGCAGTGGAGGATGGTATGGGTGTGCATGGAGAGCTTGCACAGTGCGCAGACGTACCGGACGCTGGTGAAGTTGTTCTTCAGGAGCGTTCTCCACAGTCGGGAAACGTCGATGTCGAAGTGCTTGACCGGCACGTTGACGCGCTCCCGGACGATGCGGGCGGAATCGGACGAGTGCTCTCTGAGGAGCTCTGCGCCGGTGTCGTAGGAGAGGAGATGGACCTCGTCGAAGCTCCGGGCCAGCCGGATGGCGGACAGCCGCGAGTCGAACCCGCCGGAGAAGTTGAGTGCTACGGCCCGCTTTGGTTTCTTCCTGCGCTGCGATGTGGCTGCCATGCTTCCTCCGGGGTCAGACAAGCGCGCGAATTTGAGCATTTTCACCCGGGTCTGTCAATACGGCTTGGAGAACCGAAGCAACGCGGCTAGAGTGAACAAGGCAATGCCGGGAGCGGGGTGGGCGATGGCGTGTTGCGGAAAGAAGTCGGAGAAGCACGGGCTGCTGCTGTTCCTGAACAGCGGTGCGGGTCTGGCCATGGCGCTGGCGGTGGAGGCGGCACGCAGGCTTCCCGGGCCACTGCGGGGCCTGGTGGACACGGGCCGGACGCAGGAAGCGTGCCCTGTCGGGTGTGCTGCCGTGCCGGGGCTCAACGTAGCCCGCATCCGGAAGGACTTCCCGTGCCTGGACAGGACGGTCCGCGGGAAGCCCGTGGCGTACTTCGACAATGCGTGCATGACGCTCAAGCCCGAGGCCGTGCTGCTTGCGGAAGCGGCGTATTACCGAAACGGGCCCGGCTGCCACGGCAGGTCGGACCACGAGTTCGGGCGGGTGACGACCGAGGTCTACGACGGGGCCCGGGTTGCGATGCGGGACTTCCTTGGGGCGATGCACAGCGAGGAAGTGCTCTTCGTGCGCAACGCGACCGAGGCCATCAACACGGTGGCGTTCGGGCTGGGGCTCGGCTCCGGCGACGTGGTGGTGACCTCGGGGCTGGAGCACAACTCGAACCTGGTCCCGTGGCAGGTCCTGCGGGAGCGTCACGGGGTGAAGCACGAGGTGCTCCGGGTCGAGGAGGACACCACGCTGGACGTGGCGCGGCTCGAGAAGCGGCTGCGGTCCGGCCGGGTGCGGCTGGTGTCGGTGCTGCACACGTCGAACCTGAGCGGGGTGACGTTCCCGGTGTCGGACATCGTGGACGTTGCGCACCGCCACGGGGCCCTGGTGCTGGTGGACGCTGCGCAGGCGTCGCTGACCCACCGGCTGGAGGTGGCGCGGCTGGGAGCGGACTTCGTGGCGCTGTCGGTGCACAAGATGCTGGGCCCCACGGGGATGGGCGTCCTCTATGCGCGGCGGGATGCGTTGGAGAAGCTGCAGCCCTGGCTCTACGGCGGGGAGGCGGTGCTGGACACGACCTACCGCTCCCGGCGCATGGCCCATGCTCCGGACCGGTTCGAGGCGGGGTTGCAGGACTATGCGGGGGCCGCGGGAAGCGCGGCCGCGGCCGCGTACGTGCTGGAGTTGGGCCAGGACCGGATCCGGGAGCACGTGGTCGCGCTCAATGCGCGGCTCACGGACGGGCTCACGGAGCTTTCCGGCGTGCGCATCCTCGGCCCGCGGGAAGCGGAGCGACGCAGCGGGATCTGCAACTTCGTCATGGACGGGACGGACAGCTACGAGCTTGCCCGGCGGCTGAACCAACGGGCGGGGATCATGGTGCGCGCGGGCCGCCACTGCGTGCATTCCTGGTACCATGCGACCGGCACGCCGGACTCGGTACGGGTCTCCTTTGGCCCGTACAACACGCGGGACGAGGTGGACAGCCTGCTCGGGCAGCTGCGGCCCGGGCTGCGGACCCAGCGCAGGTTTTGACATCGGTCCGTCGCTGGCGTATTGTTCGGCACACATCAGGCAATGGCCTTGATATTCCAATGGAGGAAACGATGAAGAAGCTGGTTGCTCTGGGTGCTCTTGCTGCGATGGTAGTGTTCACGTGGGCCGCCTGTGACAGCGGCAGTGGCGGTGGCGGCGGCGGCGGCGGCGGCAATGCCGCGGGCGACGACGTCACGAAGACGGTGACCGCGGCCGACGGCGGCACGGTTGCGACCCCGTCCGGCGATGCGAAGCTGGACATTCCTGCCGGTGCGCTTCCCGCGGACACCGAGATCACGGTCAAGGGCCTGGACACGGCCGGGATGCCGGACGAGTCGGACCTTGGCAGCGCGGCGTACGAGTTCGGGCCTGACGGCCTGAAGTTCAACGCGCCGGTGACCCTGACGCTGAAGCTGGACGGCGAGGTGCCGGCGGAGACCAAGGCCGTGCTGGCCGTGCTGGAAGGGGGGAAGTGGGCTCAGATCGACGGGTCGACCGTGGCAGGTGGCGCGGTATCCGCTCCGGTCACGCACTTCTCGACCTACGTCATCATCTTCATCGACGACAAGGCCGTGGTGACCACGCTGGAGTGCGAAGGCTACGAGTTCAGCCCGTGCGGCGGCGACCCCACGGGCAACTGGACCGTGAAGGACGTCTGCATGGACGGCGAGATCGGCGGCAACCCGTTTGGCGAGACGCCGGAATGTGCGGACCAGGTGTACCAGTTCAACATGGAGTTCGGCGGCTACATCAACCTGAAGGCGGACAAGACCTACGAGGTCCTGATGACGCCGTCCGCGACGGTCCACATCGAGCTGGACGACGAGTGCCTCATTGCGCTCACCGGTGGCCAGGGCACGCCCGACGCGTTCTGCACTGCGTTTGCTCAGCAGATGCCTGGCTGTGCGTACGCCGAGGGCAAGTGCACCTGCGACGGGCCGGTGGACATTGGGGAGGACGAGGGCGAGGTTCCGACTCCGGAGACCGGCGAGTGGGACACCGAGGGCACGACCTTCTACACCACGGAGACCGGGAGCACGGACGAGCCCAAGGCGATTCCGTACTGCGTGAGCGGCGACGAGATGGCCGCCCAGAACACGGAAGTGGACGAAGAGGATCCGACCAAGTCCATGACGATGACGATCCTGCTCCAGAAGTAGCATCCAGCGTCCGAGTGCTGCCGGCGAACACCGGCACGGGGAACACGAGAGCATGGCGCTTTCGCACCGCAGGTTTGCGGTCGTCTTGAACCGCAATGCGAAGAAGGTGACGCAGGAGGTCGAGCGGATCTCCGGCGAGCTGGTGCACCCTGACGACCTGTTCCTCTCCTCGTCTGCCGAGGATTCCGAGCGGATCGCCGCGACGCTCATCGAGCGGCGGTACGAGGCGGTGTTTGCGGGGGGCGGGGACGGGACGGTGATGCACCTCATCAACCAGCTTGCGCGGTATCCGCTGGACCGGCAGCCTGCGGTGGGGATCCTGAAGCTCGGCACGGGCAATGCGATGGCGCGCATGGTGAGCTCCGGGAACGTTGCGGGCGACTTGCAGACGTACATCGGAAGCGAGACCCGGGAGTGCGTGGACCTGTCGCTGGTGGAGTGCGAGGGGGTGCGCTCTCCGTTCCTCGGTCTTGGGATCGATGCGGAGATCCTGAACGACTACCGCTACGTGAAGCAGAACTTCGGCCAGAGTGTGCTCAAGCCGGTGTTCCAGAACGTGGGGGGATACTTCTTCGGGGTTTTTGCTCGCACGATCCCGCGGCATGCGCGTACGGCCCTGTCGGGGAAGGCGCCGGTGGTGCGTGCGGTGGTGAAGAGCGGGGCGTGCCTCCAGGTCGGGGCCGAGGGCAAGGTGCTGCGGGCGTTCGAGCCCGGGCAGTTGATCTACGAGGGTCCGCTGATGATTGCGCTGGCCGGCACGGTACCGTTCTACGGGTACGGCATGAAGGTGCTCCCGCATGCGACCACGGACCCGCAGCGCATGCACTTGCGCATCGCGGATCTGGGAACGGCCAAGACGCTGGCCGTGCTTCCTTCTCTGTGGAAGGGCGAGTATTCCGGTGCGGACGTTTCCGACTTCCTCGTGGAAGAGGTGGAGCTGACGTTTACCGAGGAGATGCCGTTCCAGATGGGCGGGGATGCCAGCGGATACCGCACGCAGGTTGCGTTCAAGACGATCCCGAAAGCCGTCCGCCTCATCAAGCTGCTGTAGGCCGTTTCGCCAAATCCATTGTTGACACGCGCAAGGCCCGGTGCTATACAAACCCGGCTTTTGACTATTTGGCCTGTTTGCTGGGGCGTGGTCAAGCGGCAAGACACGGGGTTTTGGTCCCTGGATCCCAGGTTCGAATCCTGGCGCCCCAACCAGCCTTGCCGCTGCAGTAGGCCGGAACCGGAAGGCCGGAGAGATTGGAGGACGTCATGGAGCGCATTCAGATCGTTGCGGAGACACGGGTCGAGACGGGCAAGGGTGCCGGGCGCAAGCTGCGCCGGTCCGGGATGATCCCCGCGGTGGCGTACGGGGCGGGCTACGAGAAGCCGCTTCAGATCTCGCTGCCGTCCAAGCCCACGGCCACGCTGGTCAACCGTCGCAACTGCAAGGGCACCGTGGTGGAGCTCGTGGTGAACGGGCAGCCCTACCCCGCGATGCTCAAGGAATACCAGGTGCACCCCATCGCCCGGACGCTGACGCACCTCGATTTCATCCTGCTCAAGGTGGACCAGCCGTGCCAGGCGGAAGTGCCCGTGGATACCACCGGCAAGTCCGAGGGCGAGGAGCTCGGCGCCAAGCTGTACATCGCACGCCGCGAGATCACGGTGCGCTGCCTGCCGCACCTGGTGCCCGAGAAGCTGGTGGTGGACGTCACCGGCATGAAGCTCAACGAGGTCCGGTACGTGGACCAGCTGGGCTACCCCGAGGGCGTGGCCCCGGTGTACAGGACGCGCTACCCCGTGGTGGTCGTGCAGAAGCTGAAGGTGGTGGAAGAGGCCGCGCCGAAGGCAGCCGAAGCCGTTGAGGGTGCGGCCGTCGAGGGCGCACCGGCCGAGGGCGAGGCCAAGGCAGAGGGAGCTGCCGCGGCAGCTCCGGCAGCGGAAGGCGACAAGAAGGCAGGCGGGAAGGACAAGAAGTAGTCCCTGCCGCCTGGTCCTGCTGAGATCGAGATCCCTTGTCTCACGACGAACAGAAGCTCAAGGCGGTAATCGGTCTGGGGAACCCCGGCCGCGAGTACGAGCAGTCCCGTCACAACGTGGGCTTCATGGTGGCGCAGCGGCTGGTCAGCCGCGGGGGCGGCCGGCTGAAGAAAGGCCGCGGGGATGGGGTCACCGCACGCGTCGAGCTGGCCGGCACGCAGGTGCTCGTGGGCATGCCGCACACGTACATGAACCTGAGCGGGCAGTTCGTCCAGGCGCAGATGTCGTTCTACCGCCTGGCGCCGCCCGACATCCTCATCGTGTACGACGAGATGGACCTTCCCCCCGGGAGGCTGCGGCTGGCGCGGGGCGGCGGCACCGCGGGGCACCGCGGCATGGAATCCATCGTCGGCATGGCCGGACGCAACGACTTCCCGCGGCTGCGCGTGGGGATCGGGAAGCCGCCGGGAAGCCGGGACACGGTGGACTGGGTGCTGACCCGCGTCGAGCGGGAGCACGCGGCCGCGTTCGAGGCGTCGCTGGAGGAAGCCGTCGCGGCGGTGGAGACGTGGGTGCGATACGGCATCGAGGTCGCCATGAACCGGCACAACCACTTCATTTTTGAAAACACTTGACCCGGAGCGCAGGCGGAGGTAAGGTACCGCCCTTGCGCGCTGCAGGGTGCAGCGGGCAGAAGACTCCTTGCTCAGCCACGAGCTGGGCCGAAGACCAGAGGGAGAACGGCATGTTGAGAAAGTACGAAACTCTCTTCATTCTCCGCCCCGACCTCCCCGCAGAGACATTCGACCGTATCAAGACGAAGTTGACGGAGAGTGTCGAGCGGGACGGTGGGCACACGGTCACGTACATGGATTGGGGCAAGCGCAAGATGGCGTACCCCATCGAGAGCGTGTCCAAGGGCAACTACGTCTACTACCGCTATCTCGGGACCGGCGAGATCGTGAAGGAGGTGGAGCGCCTCCTCCGGATGACCGACGAGTCGCTGCGGTACATGACCGTGGTGCTGGGGGAAGGGTTCGACCCCGCCACCTTCGACTTCGAGGCGGACCGGAAGGACATCTACCCGTTTGGGGCGCGTCCCCGAGAGGACCGTCCGGATGGGATGCCCGGGTTCGACCAGGGGATGGACGACGGCGCCTATGCCCGTGACCGCTACCGTGACAGCGGTATGCCGGATGGCGACCGCGGCAGGCCTGCGCCCGAGGTGGGTGCGGGCGAGGGCGACGCGGCAGCCGACAAGATGGGCGAGGGCGACAACTAAGGGGCTCCCGTGCCTGTGTACGGGAGCTTCCTCCTCAGGAGGAGAGAGCAATGGCGACACGAAAGAAGTTCTTCTATCGGCGGAAGGTTTGCTCGTTCTGCGCGGACAAGAACCTGAAGCTGGACTATAAGGATGTGGGTCTGCTGCGGCGGTTCACGACCGACCGCGGGCGCATGATTCCCCGGCGCATCACCGGCTGCTGTGCCAAGCACCAGCGGGCGTTGAGCCTGGCCATCAAGAACGCCCGCGTGATGGCGTTGCTTCCGTTCGTTGCCAAGGACTTCTAGGAGAGGGGAGGAGAAGCCATGAAAGTAATCCTTCTTGCACCGGTGAAGGGATTGGGCAACACGGGGCAGACAGTGAACGTGAAGCCGGGGTTTGCCCGGAACTACCTGTTCCCGAACCGCATAGCAATTGCCGCGAATGCGACGTCGGCACGCGCCATCGAGCACCAGAAGCGGCTCGTGGACGTGCGCGTCGCGCAGGAGAAGAAGGCAGCGGAAGGCGAGGCGGAGCGCCTGGCCACCGCGTCCTGCTCCATTGCGCGGCACGTCGGGGAAGAGGACAAGCTGTTCGGCTCGGTGACCGCACGTGACATCGCGGAATCGCTGCAGGCGCAGGGATTCAAGGTGGACCACACCCAGGTGCTGCTGGAGGAGCCCATCAAGTTCCTCGGCGTGTACCAGGTGCCGGTCAAGCTCGTGCAGGACATCGAGGCGAAGGTGAAGGTTTGGGTGGTGGCCCAGTAGCGCGGCCCCGGACGATCTACCGGGTGACGCTGACCGTCGCGGAAGCCGCTTTCGAGCAGGCCCGTGACCTCCTGTACCAGCATTCCGTCTCGTTTCAAGAGGTGGTTCCCACTCCCTCTCCGCTGCTGTTGGAGGAGGCGCAGGAGCGCACGCTGGTGGTGTATGCGGAGACCGATGTGGACCTGTCCGCGTTGCTCGGCATGCTCTCGGACCGCGGGCTTCCTCCCCCCTCGGTGACGCCCTTTGACTACGACCCCGGGGCGTGGGTGGAGAAGTGGAAGCAGTTCTACGACTGGACTTCTGTGTCCCCGCGGCTTGCCGTGGGCCCCGCGTTCAAGCCGTGCCCGTTTCCGGCCGAGCAGCGGGTGTGCATCGAGCCCGGGCAGGCGTTCGGGACCGGGACGCACGAATCGACGCAGCTCGCGCTTGCGCTGGTTGAGCGCTACCTCTCTGAAGGAGACCGGTTCTGTGAGCCCGGTTGCGGCAGCGGCATCCTGTCCATTGCCGCGATGAAGCTGGGTGCGCGGGAAGCCATCGGGTTCGACTACGACCGCCCTGCCTGCTTCGAGGCGGTGCGCAACGCTCACATGAACGGGGTCGTGTGCCACTTCTTCAGGGGCGGCACCGGGTCCATCTCCGGGACGTTCGACGTGGTGGCGGCCAACATCCTGGGCCACCTGCTGGTCAGCATCGCGGCCGATGTCCGGGCGCTGGTGCGACCCGGTGGCGTGCTGGTGCTGGCGGGGCTCGTGACCGAGAACCGGCCGGACTTCGAGGAGCTGTTCTTCCGCGCCTCGGGGGAGTTCGAGCGGCTGGAGCTGCGTGCGCTGCACGAGTGGTGGGGCGGTGCGTGGAGGCGGGTCCCGTGACCGTCCCGATGGTCTACGCCGAGTGGAGCGGGGGTCCCGGGGTCCGGGTCGTGCTGTCCGGGCCGGCGCACCACTACCTCGCGCACGTGGTGCGAGTGGAGGTGGGAAGCCGGGTCCGGCTGTCGGACGCGGGCGGCCGCGGCGCGCAGGCCCGGGTCGTGCGGATCGCTGCGGCCGACATCGAGGTCGAGGTCGAGCAGGTGGAGGAATCCACGGGATCCAACCTCCGGGTCTCGCTGCTGGTAAGCCATCTCAAGCAGGGCGGCAGCGAGGAGATCGTGGCGGCCGCGGCGGAGCTGGGTGTGGAGCGGATCATCGTGACCGCGATGGAGCGCAGCGTTGCGCGGCCGAATGCCGCGGTCGGTGAGCGCCTTGGCCGGGTGGCGCGGGAGGTCGCTCGCAAGGTGGGTCGGACGTGGGTGACCACGGTGGAGACGGCCGGGAACCTCGACGATGCGCTCAACCGGGTAGCGGGCTGCCCGCTGTATTTCCTCAGCCACGAGTCGGGCAGGGAGGTCGGAGAGCTCGCCCTTCGGCGCGGCGGACCGGTTGCCGTCGCGGTGGGTCCCGAGGGCGGCTGGAGCCGGGCGGAGGAGGAGCTGCTGCGGTTGCGGTCCGCGATACCGGTTCGGCTCAGGGGTCCTGCATACCGCGCCCGGACCGCGGCAGTGGCGGCTGCGGTGCTGTTCCTGCACCACGGTGGGGACCTGTAGAAAATGCTGGATCGGCGGTTCCGGTCGAGATAATATCCGACTTCGTCTGTGTGACCCCGAGGAGGGTGGAAATGAATCGGCTTCTCGCTTGCCTGGTCGTTGCTTCCCTGGCGTCCGGGTGCATCACGTCGTTCCAGCACGCGCAGGACAGCTTTGCCCCGTACGACTTCGGGCGGCCGGCGCAGGTGTATCCGAACCTCAAGGGCGAGGCGTGCGAGCACCGGCTGTTCGGGTTCTGGAAGGTGTCCGGGGACGCGAGCGCTTCCGCTGCCATCGCGACCATGACGCGGGGAAGCGCGAAGATCGACAACATCCTGGGCTACCAGGTGGAGCAGAAGACGGGGTTCTGGCTGCTGGGCTTCACCAGCTGCACCGTGGTGTCCGGCTACCCGGTCATCTACAAGGACAGCAACCCCAAGTGGCAGCTGTTCGAAGGGAACATGGTCGCGGGCAAGCTGGTGGCGCAGCCTGCGGTGACGCCCGCGTCCGCGGGTCCCGGCCCGTCGGTGCCCTCGGTGCCGGTAGCGGCCGACAAGCCGGCAGCGGGCCCGGTCAAGACGTCGAAGCCCGCCGGGCTCCCGCCCCGGGAAGCCGATGCGGCCCCCACGCAGGAGGAGTGCGACGGCATGTGCGGGAAGTTCGCGACGCTCTGGAAGGGCTCGGATGCGATCCGCTCGACCATCCGCGGGCAGTGCGTGAAGAAGTGCCTGAAGCCGGAGAACAAGACGTACCGCAACTGCATCGACGGTGCGTCGAAGCTGGACGACATCTCGCGCTGCAACGCGCTCTAGACCTCTGCCGTGGCCGGTCGCCACAACATCATCCTGACCCCTGACGAGCTGCTGGACCTTCCGGGCTCCCTGCGCCAGCGCTTTCCCGGAGGTGCGCGGGTGGTGCGCTGCGCCCTGGATGCGCGGCACCGCAAGGTGCGCTTCCTGCTGACCGTGGAGGAGGGACCGGAGGTCCCGGGAAGCGGAGCGGAGCCGATCCGGAGGGCGAAGCTCCACACGGGCAGGAGCGTGGTGGTCGTGGGTGCGGGTCCGGCCGGGTTGTTTGCTGCCCTCAGCCTCCTGGAGCGCGGGGTGACGCCGGTGGTGCTGGACCGGGGGGCTGCGTTTCCGGAGCGTCACCTTGCGGCCCGGGATCTGCGGCTGAAGGGCGAGCTGAAGGCCGCTCCCGCGATGACCTGCGGACTTGGAGGAGCGGGGACCTACTCGGACGGCAAGCTGCACACGCGCAAGCGGACCGCGGACACCACGCGGGTGATCGATCTGCTCGCGTGGTTTGCGCGCGATCCGTGGCTCACAGTGGACACGCACCCGCACATCGGCTCGAACCGGCTGCCGCGCGCGGTGCAGCGGATCCGCGACTTCATCGAGGCCGCGGGGGGCCGCTTCTTCTTCCGGACGGAAGTGGACTCCCTCGTGCTCAAGGGCGGGCGGACCATCGGGGTGCGCATCGGCACCGGTGAGGTGGTGAGGGGCGATGCGGTGGTGCTGGCTCCGGGCAACAGCGCCCGCGGGCTGTTCGAGCGCCTGGCCTCCCAGTTCGTTGCCGTGGAGTCCAAGCCGCTGGCAGTGGGGGTGCGCGTGGAGCACCCGCGGACGGTCATCGACACGATCCAGCTCGGGGCCCATGCCGGGCATCCCGCGTGCGGCGCTGCCCGCTATGCGTTCGCGGTGACCGCGGGAGGAAGGGGCGTGTACAGCTTCTGCATGTGCCCCGGCGGGTACGTGATCCCGACGCCGCCGGAGCCCGGCCGCCTTTCGGTCAACGGGATGAGCTTTGCCACGCGGTCGAGCGCGTGGAGCAATGCCGCGGTGGTGGTGACCGTCTCTTCGGCGGACTGGGGCACGCACTCGCCGTTGGCGGGCGTGGCGTTCCAGAGATCGCTGGAGGAAGCGTGCCTGGCGGGCGGAGGAGGAGGGTTCCGGGCTCCTGCCCAGCGGCTCACGGACTTCATGAAGCAGCGGCCGTCACGGAGCCTTCCGGAGGTTTCGTACAAGCCGGGCGTGGTGCCGTACGAGGTGTTCCGGCTCCTGCCGGGCTTCGTGGCGGACGGGATCCGTGCCGGCGTGACGCAGGCGGACAGGCAGATGCGCGGCTACCTGACCTCCGAGGCCGTGGTGATCGGCGTGGAGACCATGACCTCGAGCCCGGTGCGCTTCCCGCGTTCTCCGGAGATGATGAGCCTCTCGCACCCCGGGCTCTTCCCCTGCGGCGAAGGCAGCGGCTGGGCCGGAGGCATCACATCGAGCGCGGCGGACGGCCTGGCAGCAGGGGCTCTTGCATCGGCCTGGGCCGTTGAGCGCCCCGCGTAGCAGGAACTCGGCGGGAAGGCTGCGGATTGTTCTTGACGGGCTGGCAAGACCCCTAGTAGGCTAGTTCCGAAATGACTGGTTCGGTTGGGCACTGGCGGTTCGGCGATGGTGAGAACTCACTGGATTGGAGGTGGGAATGTCATCTAGAACGTACCAAGTCTACATCAACGTGGGAGTGCCCGTGCGGCAGCAGGGGCAGCTGACGATCGACGACAAGGAATGGGTGAGACAGCAGATCCTGGGAGACAACATCCCGGATTACCTGATCGCCCAGGGCATGACGTGGATCGACAGGGTCGAGAACATCAACGTGTACGAAACCATCGTGAGCTGAGGTGACCCATGCCTGCGACCTACAAGATCTACGTGAGAGTGACGGTGCCGGTCCGCTCCACGGGTCAGCTGACTCAGACCATGAAGGACCACATCACCGGGCTGCTGAATGCGGATGGGATCCCGACGTACTTCCGGAACAAGGGGTGGACGTGGGTCGACACCGCGCTGAACATCGAGTACGTCGAGACCATCGTGAGCTGAGGCCCCGGGTTCGTGTCGGCCGACCTGCCTGAGCGTTGAGCCCGGCTTCCTGCGGGGGCGATAGCCAACCATGAAGTCCGTCTGCCTTGTTTCCAGCCCGCTGCTGGCGGAGTACGAGAGTCTGGCCGTGCTGCGCTCGGTGAAGGAGCGGTACGTGGAGGTGCCGCCGCTGGGCGTGCTGGTGGTGGCCGCGCTGTTCCGCAATGCGGGATGTGCGGTCGAGGTGGTGGACGCAAGCCGCGAGTATTTCGCGCACATCGAGGCGGGAGCGGAGCCGGGCACATTTCCGGCAGCGCTGGCGAGGGCGCTTGCTGCACGCACCTGCGACCTTTTCGGATTCTCCACGGTGTGCAGCACCTACCCGCTGACGCTGACGGTGACCCGGCTGCTCAAGCAGGCACGGCCGGACGCCCGGGTGGTGCTGGGCGGCCCGCAGGCGACCGCGACGGCCGTCCAGACGCTGCGGGGGTTTCCCGAGGTGGACGCGGTGCTGGCCGGCGAAGTGGAGCACTCGGTCGGCGAGTTCGTGTCGCACTTCCCGGCACGCGCCGAGCGCGTGCCCGGGCTCGTCCACAGGGGCGCAGACGGCGCGCCGGTGGAGAACCCTCCTGCACCGCTTCCCGCGATGGAGGAGGTGCCGGAAGCGGCCTTCGACCTGTGGGCGACGGGCCCCATCGAGAAGATTCCGATCGAGGCCGGCCGCGGCTGCCCGTACGGCTGCCGTTTCTGCTCCACGAATCGGTTCTTCGGAAGGAGGTACCGGGTCAAGACACCGCAGGCGCTGGTTGCCGAGGCGCTCGCGACGAGCCGGCGGTACGGCGCGCGGCGGGTGATGCTGGTGCACGACCACTTCGCGGCGGACCGCAACGCATTCCATGCGTTCTGCGGCCAGTGGCGGTCGAGCCCCGAGATGGAGGGGCTCACGTGGAGCTGCAGCTTGCGGGTGGATGCGGTGGACGACACCGTGGTGGAGGGCCTTGCGGCCAGCGGCTGCGAAAACGTGTTCATCGGCATGGAGACCGGGTCGCAGCGCATGCAGTCTGCGATCCACAAGCGGCTGAACCTGGGTCGGTCCCGGGACGCGCTGGAGAAGCTGGACCGTGCGGGCGTGCCCACCACCGTGTCGTTCATCCTGGGATTCCCGGACGAGACGGCCGCGGACCTGGAGGCCACGCTCGCGAGCTTCCAGGAGGTCCTGTCGCGGCCGACGTCCCAGCCGCAGGTGTTGCTCCTGTCGCCCCTGGCGGGCTCGCCGTACCACGACGAGTACCGGGAGCGGCTGCAGTTCGACAACCGGGTGTCGGGGATGGCACGGCAGGGGGGCTCGTTGGGGACCGAGGAGCAGCGGCTCGTGGAAGCCCACCCCGGGCTCTTCTCCGCGCACCTGGCCTTTCCGCTGGAGCACCTGGATCGGGCCAGGGTTCACGACCTGTCCGGGTTTCTGAAGCATGCGACCGCGCTGTTCCGGTGGGTCCTTGCTGCCGCGGCCCGCGAGGTCGGGGGGCTGGCTCGTGTGCACGACCTGTGGTGGAAGCAGTTCGGGCACGGAGTCGACGCGGGGTACTACCCTACGCCCGCGTTCCGCAGGGACTTCGTCGCGTTCGTCCGGGGCCTTGGGGCCGGAACCGGTCTCGGGGCCGGGGCCGGTCAGCGGCTGGAGACGCTGCTTGCGGTCCACGAGATCGAGCACGACCGGCTCGTGCGGCTGGCCGCGCTGCGGGAAGCGGCCATGCGCAAGGCCATGGCCGAGGGGGTGGAGCTGACCCCGTCGACGGTGCTGGCTGCCACGTGCATCGTGCGGCCCGTGGACTACTCGTTTTCCGCGCTCATCGACGCGCTGCGGGGCGGGATGGACCTGGACGCGGTGCCGCGAAAGAGGTGCAGCGTGGCTGCCAGCCTGACACCCGACGGCGAGCTGGCGCTGTCCGAGATGCCGGGGCTTGCGACCCTGCTGCTGGAGGCGACCCGGACCCCCTCGTCCCTTTCCGAGATCCTGGCTGCGCTCGATCCCGTGGCCTCCCGCTGGCTGCCCCCGTCCGCACCGGTGCAGGAAGCGTTGCTGTACGCACTCCAGGAGTTGATCCAGCGAGGCCTGGTGGTGCCTGCTTAGAGCGTGACGGTTGTACCGCGGGTGCGGACGGTGGTATGGTCACGGGCGGCGCGTTGGGAGGTCTCCATGCTCGCAAGGCATGTTGCGACGGTGCTGCTGGTTGTGGGAATCGCTGCTGCGGGATGCTCGGGCAGCTCGGGCGGGTCGGACGCGGGCGAGGCTGAAAACGACACCGGGGCCGTTTCGGACGCGACACCCGCGGACGCGACACCCGCGGATGCGGCAGCGCCTGACGCGGGAGTCGACGAGACGGCAGACCCGGTCCCGGACCTGCCCGCGGCCGAGGAGATCGTGCCGGACGTGCCTGCGGGTCCGGCCCCTGCCGAGCCGCTGAAATACTCTGAGGGGCATTGCCCGACGTTCGTGGCCGGGAAGAACGATTTCAAGTCCGCGGGGCGCAACCGGACCGCGTACGTCTACCTGCCGGCCGAGCCGAAGGGGGCGCCGGTGCTCTTCATCTTCCACGGCCAGGGGGACACCGGCAAGTCCATCGCGGAGTACTTCGGCGGCGACGCCATCACGAAGACGTACGGGGCCATCGTGGTGTCGCCCTCGAACTGCTGCGCGGTCAGCGGCACGGATTGCTGCGACATGATGACGGTATGGGGCTATGCGCCGTTTTCGGACCACGAGCCGGACGTGACGCTCTTCGACGACATCCTGTCGTGCCTGGAGGAGCAGTTCGACGTCGACAACTCGCGGGTATACGCGACCGGGTTCTCCGCGGGAGCGCTCTGGACGACATGGCTTGCCATGAACCGCTCCGACTACCTTGCCGCGGCCGCCATCTTCAGCGGCGGCGTGGGGCAGATGTGCGAGTACACGCAGCCGACCTACAAGATCCCCGCGCTGCTGGCGTGGGGCGGCCAGACGGACACGTACACCGGGTTCGTGAAGTTCTACGAGATGATGAACGCGTTCAGCCAGAACCTCCAGGAAGCGGGACACCTCGTCGTGGAATGCGACCACGGGCTGGGGCACACCATGCCGTGGGGTTCCACGAAGTGGGCGCTGGAGTTCCTCATGGCGCACACGTGGTACGACGGGTCGAGCCCCTTCGTGCACGGGCTGTCCTCCTCGTTCCCCAAGTACTGCGTGATCCCGTAGCGATGCTGGAGGGCAAACGACTGGTATACCGGCGGCTGGTCCGGGCGGTGCTGCTTCTCGTGTCCGTGTTCGCGTATGGGGCGGTGGGGAGCTTCCTGCTGCTGGACGGTCGGTACACGCTGGTGGAGTGTGCGCACCGGACGATCGTGATGCTGGCGACGATCAACGAGGCGTTCCCCGCCAAGGACATCGGCGCGCAGGCGGACGGGATGTTCCTTGCGTTCCAGATCACGCTGGTGGTGTTCGGCATCGCGGCGATCCTGTACAGCCTCTCCACCATCACCGCGTTCTTTGTCGAAGGGGAGCTGGAAGAACTGCTGAGGGCGAGGAAGATGAGCAAAGAAATCTCCGAGATGTCCCATCACTTCATCATCTGCGGCGGCGGCGAGACGGGCCAGTACGTTGCGCAGGAGCTGTCGCTCTCGGGCCGGCCCTTCCTCGTCGTGGAGCGGGATGCGGCCCGCGTGGAGCGCCTGCGGGAGCTGGGATACCGGTACGTGGAGGGGGACGCGTCCGAGGAGTCGGTGCTGGAGCGCGCGGGCATCGCACGCGCCGAAGGCGTCACCGTGGCGCTTCCCACGGACCGGGACAACATCTACGTGACGCTGACCGCGCGGCAGATGAACCCGCGCATCCCCATCATCGCCAAGGGGATCGAGCCCAGCTCGGAGAAGAAGCTGCTGGCCGCGGGAGCCACGCGGGTGGTGCGGCCCGCGTTCATCGGCGGTCTGAGGATGGCGGGCGAGCTGGTGCGGCCCACGGTGATGACATTCATGGACCGGATGATGCGGGAGCCGGAAGAGACGACGCGCATCGAGGAGATCCGCATCGAAGAGGGCTGCGAGCTGGCCGGGCAATCCATCGCGTCGTCACGGTTCCGGCAGAAGACCGGGCTGCAGGTCCTGGCCATGCGGGCTCCTGGCCAGAAGGGGTTCGACTTCCGTGCAGGGGCCGAGACCGCGCTGAGCCCCGGCACCACCCTCATCGTCATCGGGCAGGCGGAGGACATCCGGAAGGCCCGGCCCCTTGCCGGCATGCAATCCGAGTAGGCGCTTGTGCGCCGGGCCGGTTTGACGGCACCGAGCCGCATGTGGTAGAACGCGGGCCGTTCTTGTCGTCGGGGGCCAGGCCCCTGACCGAACCAAGGAGGCAAGGCCATGGCAGAGGAAAACGGGAACAAGGTTGCGGCCGGGAGCTCCGGCAAGGTGCGGCTGGCAGTGGAAATCGCGCTGTTCGTGCTCCTGGGAGCGCTGTTCGTCTACAACCTGTCGCTCCTGAACAATGCTCGCAGCGAGTCGGAGCAGAAGCTGACGCAGCTGGCCGGGAACCTGACCGGGCTCGAGAAGAACGTGACGGACCTGAAGGGCGGGCTGGACAAGGCCACCTCCGAGCTGGAGCTCTACAAGCAGCTCAAGGCCGGCATCGACCAGCTTGCAGCAGACATGGGCAACCGGGTGGCCGGGCTCGAAACCGCGCTTCCGGAGAAGGACGCGGAGATGGACGAGCTGGGCTCGCAGATGACCGAGCTCAACAAGTCGCTGGCGGACCTGTCCAACGCGATCGCGATGCTGAAGATGGAGAAGGTGACGGTGGAGCAGCTCGACGTGGCCCGCACGCAGATCGACCGCAGCCTGGCGACGGTTCGCACGTCGGTCAAGGGGCTGGACCGGGCCCAGGCGCGCATCGTGGGCCGGGTGAAGAAGCTCGAGAAGGCATCCACGGACACGGCCGCAGCGCTGGAGCAGCTCACGGGCGGCCTCGGCGAGCTCAAGACCCGGTTCGAGGACCTGCGCAAGTCCGTGGACGACATCAAGGCCGTGCCCAAGCCCGCGGAGCCCGAGCTCAAGTTCGAGCCCACGACCAAGGACGGCGGCGCACCGGCCGGCGGCGAGCCCGCCCCGACTCCCGCGCCTGCACCCGCGCCCGCAGGCGAGCCTGCCCCGGCCCCTGCACCCGCGGCAGAAGCGGTCCAGTAAGTCCCCGGCCTTTCATGCTCGGCACCGTGCGCACCGCATGGGCCCTTCATGCTCGGCAACGTCATCCTGAGCCCCGCCCCCGGCGGGGCGAAGGACCTCCCCCATGCCTTGGCACGGCCGTGGCCGTACCCAGTCGCCTGACCAGTTCCTCGTCGTACGGCATGTGCGCGATGGAAACGTCCGGGACCTGGGGCGGGCACCAGTTGCGGCCCTCTTCCCGGGCAAGCAGCTCGTATGCGTGGCGGGCCATGGGAAGCAGCACCACGACGTCCTCGAGGCAGTAGCGGACCAGGGTCAGCAGCGCGGCCGGATGCCCCCGGCGATGGGCTCTCCACAGCAGCACCGCGGTGTACCCGTTCACCTCCGCGACGCCCTGCTCCCTGATGAATCCGAGTTGGACCTGGACCTTCTTGAGACCGCCCTTGAGGCCGAGGCGCTTGTATGCGAAGCGCAGGTCCAGGTGGAACGGCGGGAAGCGGTCCTGGGTCCACTCCAGCGACTGGCAGAGAAACGGCACGTCGAACTGGCGCCCGTTGAAGGAGATGAGAACATCCGAGTCCGCGAGGTAGCGCTCCAGCTGGGCTTCCCAACCCGGAGCGTCCGCGACCAGCGCCACGGGTTCGAAGCCCGTGGCGTGGCCGCACAGCCCCACCACGGTGACGTGGCAGTGCGGCGGGGCAAGCCCGGTGGTCTCGATGTCCAGCGCCAGCCAGCGGGTAGCCGGCCACGTGCCGCCCGCGTGCAGAGAGCGCCAGTGCTCCCGCGGCGGGAAGCGGGAAGCCAGCCAGCGCCACCGCTCGGGGGGCTCCAGCGCCTGGCCGCGCTCCATCAGCAGATGTGCGTGGTTGGGAAGAACCTCCAGCAGGGATTCGTAGAGCACGACAGTGCGCCTCCCAGGCGCGCAACGCATCATACACGTCTTCCTGCCGGGAAGGAACGCCCGCCTGGGCCATCGGGGGCGTGCACGTGGGGGATACCATGCTGGGTGCGGAAGCCTTTGACCCGGTCGAGCGTCCAGCAGAGCCCTTTCGGGGTGGTCATCTTCTTCACGGGGCTTGATTCCCATGCATCTCCGCCAATCTAGATGGCAGACTACCCTTCGCATTCCGGCTGGCGGAGATGTCCCGCCGCAGCCTTCCAATGGCGGGCACCATGCAAAGCCCCACCCCGGCCGTGCTCCGTCGGATGTGCCTCCTCGACCGGTTGGCGGAGGCGGACTTCCCCGACTAGGAAGCACGGCCCCCCATGAACAGGTCAGGCCGCTGACGGCCGTTGCGATCAACGGCACCTGACCTCGATGTCTGACGCAGTGTCGTCCGCCTTCGCCTGCCCAGCGAGTGAGTCCGTCCGACGGTGAACGGCCGTGCATGGCGGGGCACAGTGCCCGCGATTGGGAGGCTACGGCGTGATGGCCCGGCGGCGGGCCGCCGGGCCAGCGGGCATTGCGGACCATGGAAGTCAGAAGTGGTCTTTGCAGAAGGCACGGCCGGAGCCGGTCTTGAGGTACTTCTCGAACGCCCGACCGTCAGGGTCTCTCCAGCGGACACGGCAACCTGCCTTCCACTTGCCGACGTGCGCCATGCGTTCACCTCTGTCCACCATCTGTCCACGTCACCAGCAATCCACCGGTAATGAGGCTTGGAACCCGCCCCCATGTCCACCCAGGGCCTACGGATGTGGGCCGGGGTCGACGCCATGGCCCTCAGGATGGTCCTCGGATGCACCGCCGCGGAGGTCTACCTGCGCGACCGCATCGCGCTCCCGGACAGAGCACAAATCAAGAAGGAGGTGGAGCAGACCAAGGCTACGCTCATGGCTCAGGCCGCCTCGCGTGACGAGCACGAGAGTGCTGGACGCAGGGCGGTCGAAGCAGTACTGTCGAGGTACGGGTACCTGGAATTCCGGGGGACGATGTCAACCAATTTCCAGGCGGCCGGGCGGAAAGAATAAATGGGCGCTACAAGTACTGCTTTCTATGTCTGGGTTCCGACGCTTGTCGTTTCGTGCGGCTTGCCTGCTCCCACGTCGCCGCCCCTCGGAAGGAGTGATGTTTGCGCGGCAGGGGACGCCGACACGTGCTCTGCGACCAGCTTCGATCTTGCCTCAGATGTTCTGGACGACGCCGTTCTGCCTGGAGATTCGGACTTGCGCCGAGACGAACCAGAGGCGGTTCTGGAAGCGTCCGGGGGATGGTGCCACGGAGTCGAGATAGACGAAGGTGGTTGCTGGCCCGCCTGTTCAGGCATGATAACAATCCCAGAGGGGGAGTTCTGGATGGGTTGCGATGCAACGTATGATCCTACATGCTCTCCGCGGGAGATGCCCACCCACAAGGTCTGGTTGCCTGCGTTCGAGATCGACCGCACGGAAGTAACAGTGGGTGACTACTCGAAGTGCGTGGAGGCCGGGGCATGTCAGTGGCCTAGATGCGACGTCCACTCACCAATAGCCGGCCCCCCCTCGTTTGGGGCGTGGAATGTGGCGGCGGCCATGAACCACGTGACATGGTTCCAAGCAGCCGCCTACTGTGAGTGGGCGAACAAGCGCCTACCGACAGAGGCGGAATGGGAGAAGGCAGCCAGGGGTACAGATCTCAGGAAGTACCCGTGGGGCGACGCCCCGCCCACCTGCTGTCTGCTGGTGGGATTCCTGTCTGACGAGCCCGTCCCTTGCCCTCTGCAACGCAGGCAGACGCATCTGCATGTCTTTCCTGTTGGCTCCCGCCCAGCGGGTGCAAGTCCATTCGGCGTTCTCGACATGTTGGGCAATGTTGGGGAATGGGTAGCCGACGTGTATGACCCGAACTACTACGCCACCTCTCCCTACGTCAACCCAAGTGGTCCCCCAGAGGGAACGGGCGAAGAGGAAACCTTGCGAGTCAAACGCGACTACTACGGACTGCTCTATGGGCTCCGTATGTTCTTCACGAGTGACTACTACTCCTTGACACGACGCTCGGGAGTTGCCCCTGACAGTTGCTCGTCCTTCGGGGGGTTCCGCTGTGCACGTAGTCTGTGACACGTGTACCGGCTCAGCTTGAAATGGACTCCGCGCAGCTCTTGCCAGGCTGTGGATGTCGCTCTTGGCGGTCACAACGTAACTGTCCGGGATGCCGCGTCTTGTTGACCTGCCGTGGGGCGTGGGAAGCTCTTTGCTGCGGCGCATGACGCCGAAGCGGAGGGCACGATGGCAGCCAGGAGACGATGTCTTGCCCCGGTAGTTCTGGAAGCGCGGTAGTGAGAGTCTCCTGGCTTGCAGTGCGCTATGATGAACAGGTCAGGAGGGAAGTAACCGCACGGTCTGACGCGTGGGCGGGATTCTGACGGCGATGTGGCAGGCTGGTCCGTACGACTGCATGCTGCTTGCGCTGGGACCACCCGGGGGGGGGCGACATCGATGTCGTACCTGCCGCCAGCCCGGCAGCCCCGGACAGGGAAGACGCCAGGAATCGCAAAGGAGGGGACCGCCCCGCAGCTGCCGCATCCCCAGCCATTGCCCTTGTCTTGGTGTTCTCGGCCAGGTGGCCAACATCACCCGAGGGCTGCATTGCCCGGAAACCCGGGACCGACCGTGTGGATTCCGGAAGGGCTTCCGCAATCCCCACGGACCGCGTGGCCAGGGACGCCGGGCGGGTGAGGCAACAGGTGGTACCCTCTCCGTGAGAACCCGGCCCTTCGCCCACGGCGTGAAGTAGTCCACTTTTTACGGTCTTATGTAGACCGGGCGTGTTTTCCGAATTCGTTTTTCGAACGCCGCGGGCCAGAGCCTATTTCTTGGAATAGTGAGAAAATCGTTCTGCCCGGCCGGGGCGCCATCCGCTGTGGAACCATCACCGTTGGCGCGCGCCAACATGCCATCTTTCCCCCCTACACAGTGTCGGTCGGCGCACGAATTCCCCAGTTGGGGTTCACCGGGCCGTCGCAAGAACTCGACCAACCGAGATGGAACGTCGCACGTGCCCTTTCCCCTGTCAACGCCTTTTTCGATGTCCTCGGGTTCACCGTTGTCTGTGGCGTTCTCCGCTGCCGCTACGTCGGGCCCGGTATGGTCCACATCAGGCCGTAATCCCTCGGTCTACATAAGGCCGTAGCTGAAGGGCTCCGGGTTCGAACCGGCGGAGCAGGCATCCTCTTCACCGGGGCGAGGCTGAACTATCGGCGAAAACGGGTCGCGGTGTAGGGAGGCCAGGAAGAACGGGGCGACTGCCGCACCAGTCCATTTTCGACCAGCGTCGGCGGAGAACCAACAGAAACCGCTTGCAATCTCCTCGCAGAAGGAGACAACATGAAGCCGTCCGCTTCGGTGGGATGGACTATGATTATGCTACGTACGGTCGCTCTCTGTCGCCAGTTGGCCACTGGTCGCTGCATACGACTGGGGTCGCCGTGGGGCGGCGGCGCTCTCCCCTGTTCGAAGGCAGAGGGAGAACCGCTCAATGGGGTCTCGGCGCAGGCGAGACGAGGTTCCCCGCTACCGGCCGTCGTGGCCGTTTCTCTCGCGATTCTCGTCGGTTGCGGAAACGCCGACCAGTCCGCGTCGGGACCCTACATTGACATGGTCGGTTCAGACCGGGCGTCGGACTCTGACGCCGAGAGGGGCAAGGACCACGTAGAGATGCGCTATGACCTCTCGCCGTCACCCGACTCCATCTTCGAGACTTCGATTTCCCCGGGCGAGGCAGGGTACCCATGTGCATCCGCGGGGGATTGCCTCTCAGGGTACTGCATCGCAACGCAGGACGGCCGCAGGTGCAGCGTTGAGTGCGAGACCGAGTGCCCGTTCGGTTGGGAATGCAGCCTCCACGAGCCAAGTCTGCCGGACGCAATCTACATCTGCGCCCCGGTGTTCATGAACCTGTGCCGGCCGTGCAAGACGAACTCGGACTGTGCTACGAACGGCGTGGATTCTGGCGACGCATGTGTCCCTTACGGGGCGGCCGGTAGCTTCTGCGGAGGTGACTGTTCGGTGCACGGGTGCCCGCCCCCGTACGGCTGCCAGAAGGTGACAGACGTGCATGGCGGCCAGGGACAGCAGTGCGTGCTCTCGTCAGGCGAGTGCCCTTGTGCCGAATGGTTCGTTGAGGACGCTGCAGAGACTGCTTGTTTGACAGCGAATGAATTGGGGCAGTGCAAGGGACTGAGAGTATGCACGGCCGGCGGACTGACCCCGTGTTCTGCCGATCCGCCCAAGAAGGAAGAGTGCAACGGACTGGACGACGACTGCGACGGAGCGACAGATGAGGGGACCGGAGGCGGGCCGTGCTCCATCGGCAACGCCTTCGGCGAATGCTCTGGGGCGGACCTCTGCGTGGGAGGCAAGCTCGAATGCCAAGGCGAAACGCCCGCAGCCGAATCGTGTGACGGCCTTGACAACAACTGCGACGGGGCTGTTGACGAACCGTTCCTGGACACGGACCAGGATGGCCAGGCCGACTGCATCGATCTAGATGACGATGGAGACGGCCTGTCCGACAAGGACGACAACTGCCCGCTCAAGGGCAACTCGATGCAGGAAGACCTCGACGGGGACAAACAGGGTGATGCGTGCGACCCGGACCTTGACGGCGACAGTGCAGCGAATGCCTGGGACAACTGCCCCAGCGTGCCGAATCCTGCGCAGAGCGACATGGATGGCGACGAAGCCGGGGATGTCTGTGACGACGACATGGACGGTGACGGAGCGCTGAATACCGACGACAACTGTCCTGCGAACTCGAATGCGGGGCAGCTTGATACGGATGCGGACGGGGCCGGAGACGTGTGCGACCTGGATGATGACGCGGACGGAGATCCCGACATTGAGGACTGCGCTCCACAGGATCCGTCGGTCCACCATGGTGCCCTAGAGTCGTGCAATGGAGTGGACGACAACTGTGCGGGAGGCACCGACGAGGGTTTCACAGACCTCGACTGGGACGGGATCAAGGACTGTGTCGACCCAGACGACGACAACGACGGTGACCCGGACATGACGGACTGCCAACCGTGGAACCCTGCCGTCCACAGCGGCGCGGTCGATGTCTGCAACGGAGTGGACGACGACTGTGACGGGGAAATCGACGGCGGGCTTGGCTTGATCGACTGCGGCCTCGGGGAGTGCTTTCACACTGTGTCGGCGTGCAAGGATGGTGCGGTGCAATTCTGCAACCCCTATGAAGGTTCGAAGCCGGAGACCTGCGACGGGAAGGACAACAGCTGCGACGGGGTGGTCGACGAAGGCTACTCTCTGGGTCAGGAGTGTGTGGTCGGCCTGGGCAAGTGTGCGGTAGCCGGGGTTGTTCTCTGTACACAAGATGGCCAGGGCAGCGTTTGTGATGCCGTCCCGGGTGGACCCGATTGCGGCGGGAAGCAGTGCGGGGACGACGGGTGCGGGGGAAAGTGTGGCGAGTGCCCGGCCTGGAACTACTCGTGCGAGAACGGGACGTGCTTCTGCAACCCCCATTGTCCGGGGATGGAATGCGGGGATGATTCATGCGGGGGGGTATGTGGCGAGTGCCCGCCCGACGAGACATGCAACGACGGCATCTGCAACGGCTGCGACGATGGGAACGATATAGGGTGGGACGGTTGCACGAACGGCAAGATATCAGAGTTCCAAGTGAACCAGTGGACAGTCGGGGACCAAGTGCGCCCACGAGTGGAGACATTCTCGGATGGCCGCTTCGTCATCGTCTGGGAGAGTTGGGGGCAGGACGGCGACGGGGGGGGAATCGTCGGACGCATTTTGGGGGCCGACGGAGTGCCCTCTGGACCGGAGATCCAGGTCAATGTCACCACTTCTGCAAATCAGGTTGAGCCTTCCCTGGCGGTCTTGGCCGACGGCTCAGTGGTTGTGGTCTGGACGGCTTACGGCCAACCGGGCAAGGTGCCCTACATCGCTGGGAGGTTGCTTGACTCACAGGGGCAGGAACTGGGACCGGAGTTCCAGGTGGGTTCGTCAAGCTTCATGGGTTCGGTACGGCCCGCGGTCGCTGCCCTCCCTGGTGGCGGCTTCGCCGTCGTGTGGGCGACCTGCTGCGGCTTCGATGGGTCGGGGTACTCGGTGTTGGTGAGACGCTTCCTACCTAATGCTACTCCGCAAGGCAACGCTACGCTGGTCAACACGTACAAGAGCAATGATCAGGACGACCCAGACGTCGCAGCAGTTGACGACGGAACCTTTATGGTCGTGTGGCAGAGCTACAAGCAGGATGGAGATGGGTGGGGCGTATTTGCTCAGACATTCGCACCGGACGGCAGCAAGGTCGGGGCGGAAGCTCAGGTCAATCCATACAACGCGATGTCGCAATGGTTTCCATGCGTGGCAGCAATGGCGGGGGCACAGTTCATCGTTGGATGGGAGGGACCAGGTGCGGACGGGATCGACTCCAACGCGTATGGACAGGTCTTCGCCCAAGGAGGGACGAAGTCGGGGAACCAGTTGCTCCTGAACGGCTATGACGACCAGATCCAGCAACATGCGATCAGGATTGCGCCCTTCGTTGGCGGCGGGCTCGTGGCCGTGTGGAATAGCTCCCCGCAGCCGGGCGTAGATGACGGGGTGTTTGGGCGTCGGTTCGGTTCACAAATGGAACCAGTGGGCGTTGCGTTCCATGCAAACGTCTATGAGTGGTTGAGCCAGGCAGACCCCGATGTTGCGGCTTTCGCTGATGGTAGTTTCGTCGTAGTGTGGGACAGCCCGGGTCAGGACGCCGGCGGCGGCAGGGGCGTTTTCGCCCAGAGATTCGACAGTGGCGGCATGAAGCTGTTCCGTTAGTCGGAAAGCGATGAGGGGAGAGGCGATGAACGGGAAGCACGCCGTCTTGACCTCTTCTCAGGGTCCCGCCGGCAATACGCTGGTTGTCAGTCCACTGGAACTGAGTCGTCTACTCGTACTACGATACCTTGTGGCTTGGAGCGACTTCGGGCAAGTGAGCCTTCGGGCGTTTGACCTGTACGAGTTCGATGATTGGCTCGCTGCGAATGCTGGCCAGAGCCTCGATTCCCTGGAGCCTTCGGATGAGATGGATCCCATCTTGGACATGACCCTCGAACAGCCCCTGCCGTCCCTCAGTTGGTACGCCCCGGGGTTCTTCGCTCCGGGAACCGGATATCTGGAGCCGCCGGACCCCAGCCAGCAGTACTCCTCCTTGTTCAGGGAACTTCCCCCACCCACGTCTTCTGTCGCCTACTGGCTTTCAACCGCGATGGCCGGTCAAACTCGAGTAGCCTTCTTGAGGCTCGTGGTTCAACAGTAGCGCTGGCCCTTGGGATGTCCCTTGTGCTCGAACGTGAAGCGTTGACAGGATGAAGCGAACATGGCGTTTCCTCTCCTCCAGGGGGCATGCTTGGCCCGCCTCGGCACTCGTTCGTCAGGGCCCTTACGCCGGGCCCTCGCTTGACTGGACCTCGATCGGTGACCTAGACTGACATCTGTCGAACGGGAGGGAAACACATGGACCGTGCGGGCCTGACGCTGATAGCCATAATGGCTGTGGCCGGATGCGGTGATGCTGGCAGAACCGTTTGCGAGGATACGCAATCCACGGACGTGCGCCTCCTGGCATGTCCCTCGGCTGCCCCCACTGAGATGGTCCAGATTCCGGCAGGGGCTTTCGTCATGGGCTGCGGTCCTTCCTGCCGTCAGGCTGTCGGTGTATTGACGGGGGCGGATATGAACGCTCTCGGCCCTGACCATGCTGTCTATCTGAGTGCCTACGAGATCGATAAGACGGAAGTGCGCGTGTCGGACTTCTACGCGTGCATTCGGGCGGCGGGCTGCCCCAGAACATCGCCGCCTCCGTTTTTGGCCTACTGGGACATGGACGATCCCGACACCTGCAATCACCCCATGACCGGGGTATCTTGGTACGGGGCTTCCGACTACTGCGCCTGGGCTGGGAAGCGGCTTTGTACGGAGGCGGAATGGGAGAAGGCCGCTCGAGGAGCGGACGATCGAATCTTCCCTTGGGGGAATGCACTTCCCACTTGCGATCTCGCCGTGCTGAACGATACAGAGGAGACGTCCCTGGACTCGGGCGGCTGCGGAACCGGAGCAGTCTGGCCCGTGGGCTCCAAGCCGGCTGGTGCCAGCCCCTATGGCGTGCTTGACATGACCGGCAACGCCACGGAATGGGTGCATGACTGGTGGGCCGACTACTGGCCGTCGTCCCCCGACGACGCTCCTCCTCCAACAGTGGATCCAGAGGGGCCGAACAGCGGACTCCTGAGGGCTAGCAGAGGGAGTAGCTACTACCAATGGCAGGTAGTATGGGGATGGCACGCCGCATTTGCCCGTCAACAAGGAGAGCCGCCGGAAACGTTGTGCGACGAGGTGGGCTTCCGCTGCTGCCGGGATGCCGAGTAGTCGGCCGCGTGGGGAATCGGGGGGCCATGTGTTGCCTCGGGTCGTTTCGTGGTCAACGCAGGCAGGGTGTCGGTCAGTCCGTGGGACTCCGTCATGGTCTTCCCCGACCCTGGCGGCCATTTGGGTCGGGGGTCCAGCGCGCGCCGGGCGCGCGGGTCCAGGGCTTCACGGTGCCTCACGGTGCTTCCCCGTGCGTCAGGGCCGTGGGGGCGGGACGGGGCTGGGGGCCGCTTGAAAGCTGGGGATTCGGCCAGTAGGGCGGGTCCGGTGTGGTGAGGGGGTTGATTCCCATGCATCTCCGCCAATCTAGATGGCAGACTACCCTTCGCATTCCGGCTGGCGGAGATGTCCCGCCGCAGCCTCCCAATGGCGGGCACCATGCAAAGCC
>Ga0233425_10002085_pt1 | contig 40870 bp, 38 predicted proteins | sample Watercolumn_Towu_2_FD_181712 | JGI IMG/M metagenome (GOLD analysis project Ga0233425, IMG submission 181712) | Freshwater microbial communities from Lake Towuti, South Sulawesi, Indonesia - Watercolumn_Towuti2014_140_MG | ecosystem: Environmental > Aquatic > Freshwater > Lake | place...
TTATAGATTGCAGGACGCGTCCAGCCCTGCGGCGCAATTATCGCATTTCATTCACAGATTCCGGGCGCCTGTCACGTCTTTGCCACACAAGAGTTTTTCCGTTTCGGCCAAGCCGGGCGCACACGCCGGTCAAGGTCAAGCGATCGCGTCTTTTCGCATCTTGGCGGTCGACGGAGACAGCAGCCGACGCCAGGTTTCGAACCAGCTTCCGGCGATCGCGGCGAGCGTCAGCGCCAGAACGAGTTTTGGCCATGTCGGCGGCTCGAAGCGCAGCAGCTCCGAAAACAGAGGGACGTATAGGCTTGCCGCGAGCACCGAGGCGGCCGCCCCGGCAATCAGCCAGAACGCCAGATTGTCGCGCGAAAACAGCGACGCGCCGCGTGGCAGCGCATCCGAGAGCGCGAGCACGAGATTGCTGACGATCAGGGTCGCGAAGGCGAGGCCGCGCGCCTGCGCCTCGGGCGCGCCAAAGCCGTTGTCGATGACATAGACCGACATGACCGCCAGGAACACCACGAACCCTTGCACGAACCCGCGCCAGAGTTCGCGCGCGCCAAAGAGCGGCTCGTCGTGCCGGTGGGGCGGTTTGAGCATCGTGTCCGGCTCATTGGGCTGCGACTCGAAAACCAGCGCGCAGGTCGGGTCGATGATCAGCTCCATCAGCACCACATGCGCCGGCAGCAGCAGAGGCGGCAGGCCCATCAGGATCGGCGCCAGAGCGACGCCGGCGATCGGAATGTGGATTGCCGTCACATAGGTGAGCGCGCGCCTGAGATTGGCGAAAATGCGCCGCCCGAGCGCCACGCCGGCGACAATCGACGCAAAGCTGTCGTCAAGCAGCACGATATGCGCGGCTTCCCGCGCCACATCGGAACCGCGCTGGCCCATGGCGATGCCGATATGCGCGGCGGCGAGCGCCGGCCCGTCGTTGACGCCGTCGCCGGTCATGGCGACGATTTGGCCGTCGGCTTTGAAGGCCTCGACGAGCGCCAGTTTGGTCGTCGGCGTCACTCTGGCGAAGACGCGCAGGCGATGGATTTTTTCGGCAAGCAGCTCGCCTGGCGTCGCGGCGATCTCCGCGCCGGTGAGCGCGCCGGCGTCGGAATCGAGCCCTGCCTGGCGCGCGATCGCGAGGGCGGTCGCCGGATAATCGCCGGTGACCATCGCCACGGCGATTCCCGCGCGTCGCGCCGCCGCGACGGCGGCGGGGACGTCGTCGCGTAGCGGATCCTCAAAGACGAGCAGTCCGGCAAAGTTGAATGAAGCCGTCTGTGGCGGCGGCGCCTGCGGCAGCGGCGCCGTCGTCGCCACGGCCAGCACGCGCAAGCCGCGACGGGCAAAATCGGCGATCTGAACTTCAAGGCGCGCGCGTTCGTCGTCGGAAAGTCGCGCGAGGTTAAAGATCGCCTCCGGCGCGCCCTTCGCCGCGTAGCTCTCCCCTGCGTCGTCGCGCCAGCATTGGATGAAGGCGAGGAGGTCCGGACGGATCGGAAAGCTGCGAACCGGCTCGCCTTCCGGGGCCGAGCCGGCGTCCGCCGCAAAGGCGTGAACCGCCCGGTCCATAGGATCGACGGGGTTCGCCGACGAGGCGCGCAAGGCGGCGCGGATCAGTCTGCGGCGCCTTTCCGGGTTTGGCGCATTCGCCGTTTCGTCGCCGTCGGCGACGGCAAACGCCACGCGCATGCGATTCTGCGTCAGCGTGCCGGTCTTGTCGACGCAGAGGATCGACGTCGAACCCAGCGTTTCGGTCACCGACGCGCGGCGCACCAGCACGTTGCGGCGCGCCAGCCGATAGGCGCCGAGCGCGAGAAAGATCGCCAGCACCATCGGAAATTCTTCTGGCAAAAGCCCGATGGCGAGCGTGATGCCGGCGATGGCGCCTTCGAACCAGTCGCCATGCACGAGCCAATAGGCGACAAACACCAGCACGCAAAACAGCAGAGCGAAGGCGCCAAGCGTCGCCACCAGCCTGCCGGTTCTTTGTTGCAAAGGACTCGGCTCGGTTTCGATCGCCGCGAGCGACGCGCCCAAACGGCCCATCGCCGTATGCGCGCCGGTGCGGACGACTTCCGCCAGCCCCGATCCGCGCGCGATCATGGTTCCGGCGAAAAGAAACGGCGTCTGCTCGCCGCCGGGATCGGGAAATTCAGTTGAGCGCTCGTCGCCGGCGAGCCGCTTCGTCACCGGCGCCGACTCGCCGGTCAGCAGCGACTCTTCGACGACGAGCGCGTCGCCGCCGATCAGCAGCGCGTCGGCGGGCGGGCGCTCGCCCTCGCCGACAAGAATAAGGTCGCCCGGCACGAGATCGCGCGCCGGCATGCGCCGCTCGACGCCGTCGCGCCGACAGAAGGCGGTCGGCTCCGCCAGCCGGTTGAGCGCTTCGAGCGCGCGTTCGGTCCGCAACTCCTGCAGCACGACGAGCGTGATCGACGCGCCGGCGCCGGCGACCATGAACAGGCCTTCGCCAAGATCGCCGACGAAAAGATAAAGCAGCGCGGCCGACGCGAGCAGAAAGAACATCGGTTCTTTCAGCGTGCGCAGCGCGATCGCCAATATGCCCGGCGGGGGAGCCTTCGGCTGCTCATTCGGGCCGTATTGGGCGAGACGCCGGGCGGCTTCCTCGGATGACAGTCCCTGGAAATCTATATTCCGCATGCGTCCAAGCTCGTCGGGGCCATACGCAGTTTACCGGCATCGCCACGCGACCTTGCGGCACGCATACGAACGCGCTAATTTTTTCATAATGGCGAGGGGCGCCGCAAGCGCGGCTGAGAAGCACCCGTCGAACCTGATCCGGGTCATGCCGGCGTAGGGAAGGCCAGCAAAAGAGCGTATGGCGCGCCCGCGTCGACGCGATGACCGCTCGTCCTTCCTTCGTCTGCCTGGTTCGCATCCGCTTCCCTTGACGAAGCGCGATGAAGGAGCGCGATGATGAATATTCACGACAAGCGCCTGCCGGCGAGCGTCACCACCGGGCCAATCGGCAAATCGCGCAAGGTCTATGCTGCGCCGAAGGGGCGCGACGACATTCGCGTTCCCTGTCGCGAAATTCCGCTGCATCCGTCGTCAGGGGAAACGCCGCTGCGGGTCTATGATTCCTCGGGTCCGTATACATGCGCGTCGTTCGCGCCCGACCTTTCGGCTGGCCTTCCGTCGGCGCGGCCCTGGCTCACGGCGCGCAGCGGCCTCGAAATTTACGAAGGCCGCGCGATCAAGCCGGAGGACAATGGCTTCGCCGAGGGCGAGCGCCTCGTTCCGCCATGCCCCGCCGAGCGTCAGCTTTATCGCGCATCAGGCGCGCCACCGGTCACGCAGCTTGAATTCGCCCGGGCGGGCATCATCACCGAAGAGATGATCTGTGTCGCGCATCGCGAGAATCTCTGCCGCGAGCGCTCGCTCGATGTCGCGCAGGCGCGCATCGCCGATGGCGAGAGCTTCGGCGCCGCGATCCCCGAATTCGTCACGCCGGAATTCGTGTGCGACGAAGTCGCGCGCGGCCGGGCGATCATTCCAGCCAATATCAATCATCCGGAACTCGAGCCGGTCGTCATCGGCCGAAATTTTTTGGTGAAGGTCAACGCCAATATCGGCAATTCGGCCGTCAGCTCGTCCGTCGCGGAAGAAGTCGAAAAGATGGTGTGGGCGATCCGCTGGGGCGCCGACACGGTCATGGACCTTTCGACCGGCCGCAACATCCACAATATTCGCGACTGGATCATCCGTAACGCGCCGGTTCCGATCGGCACCGTGCCGATCTATCAGGCGCTCGAAAAAGTCGGCGGCGATGCGCTGAAGCTCGATTGGGAGGTCTTTAAAGACACGCTGATCGAGCAGGCGGAGCAGGGGGTCGACTATTTCACCATCCATGCCGGCGTGCGCCTCGCTTACGTGCCGCTCACCGCCAATCGCGTTACCGGAATCGTCTCGCGCGGCGGCTCGATCATGGCGCGCTGGTGTCTCTCCAAACATAAGGAGAGCTTCCTCTACGAACGCTTCGATGAGATTTGCGACATCATGCGCAAATACGACGTGTCCTTCTCATTGGGCGACGGTCTGCGTCCGGGCTGCAACGCCGACGCCAATGACGCCGCGCAATTCGCCGAACTGGAGACGCTCGGCGAACTGACCAAAATCGCCTGGGACAAGGGCTGTCAGACGATGATCGAAGGCCCCGGCCATGTGCCGATGCACAAGATCAAAGCCAATATGGAAAAGCAGCTCGCAGTCTGCGGCGAGGCGCCGTTCTATACGCTCGGGCCGCTCGTCACCGACATCGCGCCGGGCTATGACCACATTACGTCGGGCATCGGCGCGGCGATGATCGGCTGGTTCGGCACCTCGATGCTGTGTTACGTAACGCCTAAAGAGCATCTCGGCCTGCCGGACCGCGACGATGTGAAGACCGGCGTCATCACCTATCGCATCGCCGCGCACGCCGCCGATCTCGCCAAGGGCCATCCGGCGGCGCGCGAACGCGACGACGCGATGAGCCGGGCGCGTTTCGACTTCCGCTGGGAGGATCAGTTCGAGATCGGCCTCGATCCCGACACCGCGCGCGAATTCCACGACGAAACGCTGCCGAAGGAAGCGCACAAGGTCGCGCATTTCTGCTCGATGTGCGGCCCGAAATTCTGCTCGATGCAAATCACCCGCGATTTACGCGAGGAAGCGAAAGAAATCGCCGCGCGCGAGAAGGGCATGGCCGACAAGGCCGAGGAGTTCTTGGAAAAAGGCGCGGAGATTTACGTGAGGGAGTCGTGAGGCTTCTTAAGGCGCCCGCCATTTCAGGCCCGGAAAGCGCGCGAAGTCGCGGTCGAGCGTGATCCATTCGCAATCCCATTCGATGGCGAGCGCCGCGAACCATGCGTCCGTCACCAGGGGTCCGCGCGTATCCGTCTCGAGACACAGGCGCTCGAATATGCGCCAATGCCTGTCGCCCGGCTCAACGAGACGGCAGTTGCGCTGCGCCAATATGTCGGCGCAAAAGCCAAACGTCTCGTCGAGCGCGCTCGGCGACAGGTAAAACCGCGAGCTGGTCGTGATGCGCACGACAGCGCTTAACACGAGATGCGATACGGCGAAGGGCGCGCGGCTGTCGAAGGCGTCGTCGAGCCATTTGCGACAGGCTCTATGTCGAGGGGCATCGCTACGGAATGCTTCGACGAGAACATTGACGTCGGCGAGATTCAATTTTCGGATTCGCGATACTGCGATTTGAGGCGCGCGCGGCGTTCGACGTCGTCCTGCTCATCGACATCGCGCATTCTCGGAAAATCGACGCCACCCGCCGGGCCTCCTGTCGCTCGGCTGACTCGCGCATATCGCGGCGATGCCGGCGCCGAGGGACGCTCTCCAGCGAGGACAAGGCGAAGCCCTTCCTCGATCATCGATGTCAAAGTGCGATCGTCCGCCACCGCTTTCTTGCGCGCCTGGCGAAGGAGATCGTCTGGAAGGCGGACGGTGGTGCGTTCGGTCATGCCGAGTGACATAAGAGAGATATGTCTATATGTCAACGGAATCGCGAGCGCCCGGAACAGCTCGGGCGCTCGCAATTGCCTTCAGCTTCTGCCCAGCACCTCGACGCGCACTTGGCCCGTGCCGCGTGTGACCAGGCCGAGCTGAGTCGCGGCGCCCCGCGACATGTCGAGGCTGCGTCCCGTCCAGGCCGCCGGACCGCGGTCATTGACGCGCACCACCACCGATTTTCCGGCATAGGTCAGGCGCAGCCGCGTGCCCATCGGCAGGGTGCGATGGGCGGCGGTCATGTCCCACATGTTGAAGGTTTCGCCATTGGCGGTCTTGGGGTTGGGTTCGTAGCGGCGCGGGCCGCCGCCGTAAAATGACGCATTGGCGGTGAACCCCTGGGCTTGCGACGGCTCGGCGCTGCGCAATGTGTGATGCGCGTGGTGATGCGCCTTATGGCGCGCGGCGTGATGCGCCAGCGCGGGCGTGCTCGTCAGTCCAAGGATCGTCAGTACGCCACAGATATGCTTCATTCAGGATTGCTCCGTTAACGCAAAATGCGTGAAGGACGCCGACGAGCGTTTCGCATCGTCAAACGGATAGTTTCCATCGGGGTGAATGATGGTGAAGACAAAATGGTTAATATTGAAATATGGCAAAATATGTATCGATCAAAAGTGAATACGCATTCTTAATTATTGTGCGATGCTCTCGAATCTATATTAGCAATATTCATAAGATGCGGCGTTATATGCATTATTATGCATGAATATGCCTGTAAATTATGCATACTAATCTAACTAAAGCTCTGCGGCGCCCGATAGTGACAAGGCCGAGGCGACGCGCAAACATGCGCCGGGGGAGAATCGCCAGTGACCGACCAAAAGCGCGCCGCGATCATCGGCGTCGTCACCGCCTCGGACCGCGCCAGCGCCGGCGTCTATGAGGACGAGAGCGGCCCGGCGATCGAGGCCTATCTGCGGGCGACGCTTACGACGCCTTTCCGAATCGAGCGGCGCATCATTCCCGATGGGTTTGAGAGCGTACGCGATGCGCTGATCGACCTCGCCGACAACAGCGGGTGCGACCTCATCGTCACCACCGGCGGCACCGGGCCCAGTCCGCGCGATCTGACGCCGGAAGCGACGCTCGCCGCCTGTCCGCGAGAATTGCCGGGTTTTGGCGAGCTGATGCGACAGGTTTCGCTGGCGCAGACGCCGACCGCGATCCTGTCGCGGCAAGTGGCGGCGCATCGCGGCAAATGCCTGGTGATCAATCTGCCGGGCAAGCCGAGGGCGATCGAGCTTTGCCTCGACGCGGTCATGCCGGCCGTGCCTTACTGCCTCGACCTTATTGGCGCCGCCTATATCGAAACCCATCCCGCCCGGGTGAAAAGCTTCCGCCCCAAGGCAAAATAACCGCCCGTTCGGGTAGTGTGCGACAGGCCGGCCGAAGCTCCGCGCTTCTCATCGCGCCGCCTCGCCTGTATAGGGATGGCGCGTCTTTAAAACTGAATCGAAGCCGCTGAGCTGCGGGGGGCGAGGGCGAGCGAATGAACGAGTTGCGCTTGGTGGTGGTCGGCGCGGCGGGCCGCATGGGCCGGATGCTGACCCAAATCATCCCCGATACTTTGGGCATGCGCCTGACCGCCGCCCTCGAGCGCCCCGGCGCGCCGGCGCTCGGCGCCGACAGCGGCGGCGCGACGCCGAACGGCGTGCCGATCACGAGCGACATTCGCGCCGCGCTCGCCGACGCCGACGCCATCGTCGATTTTTCGTCGCCGAGTTCGAGCGTCGAAATGGCGAAGGCGGCGGCGGACGCCGAGGTGGCGGCCGTCATCGGCACAACCGGACTTTCCGCCGAAGACCTGGCCGCGATCGCGGAGTGCGCCACGAAAACCACAATCGTTCGCTCCGGCAATATGAGCCTTGGCGTCAACCTTCTGGCCGCGCTGGTCGAGCGCGCCGCGCGAGCGCTGGGACCGGCCTGGGACGCCGAAATCGTCGAGATGCATCATCGCCTGAAGGTGGACGCGCCCTCTGGAACCGCGCTGCTGCTCGGCGAAGCGGTCGCGCGTGGCCGCGGCGTCGACGTTGCCGAGAACAGCGCGCGCGGGCGCGCCGGACTCACCGGGCCTCGACGGACCGGCGAGATCGGCTTCGCCAGCCTTCGCGGCGGCACGGTGGTTGGCGATCACACGGTGATTTTCGCCGGGTCCGGCGAGCGAATTGAATTCTCGCATCGCGCCGAGGATCGCGGCGTATTCGCGCGCGGGGCGCTGGCCGCCGCGCTATGGACTCGCGGCAAGACGCCCGGGCTCTACTCCATGGCCGACGTGCTCGGCCTTTCCGGCGCCTGATCGCGACGAGCGTTTACGAGCATGAATCGCACTCTCGTTCTGGTTCGCCACGGCCAAAGCGAATGGAACGCCAAAAATCTCTTCACCGGGTGGAAAAACCCCGATCTCACGCCGCTCGGAATCGACGAGGCGCGCCGCGCCGGCCGCGAGTTGAAGAAGCTCGATATATTGTTCAGCGTTGGCTTCACCTCCGCTTTGATCCGCGCGCAGCACACGATCGATCTTATTTTTGAAGAACTGGGCCAGACGAATGTCCCGACGATCAAGGACCGCGCGCTGAACGAGCGCCACTACGGCGATCTTTCCGGCCTCAACAAGGACGAGGCGCGCGACAAATGGGGCGAGGAACAGGTGCGGCTGTGGCGGCGCTCATATGACGTGCCGCCGCCCGGCGGCGAGAGCCTCAAGGACACTGTCGCGCGCGTCGTGCCGTTTTACGTCCAGCGTATCCTGCCGCCGGTGATGCGCGGCGAGCGCGTGCTGGTCGCGGCGCACGGCAATTCGCTGCGCGCGCTCTGCATGGTGCTGGAGCAGATGACGCCGGAGAGCGTCACGACGCTCGAACTCGCGACCGGCGTGCCGATCATCTATCAGCTCAACGCCGATTCGACGGTGGCGTCGAGGACCGTATTGGGATAAGCGCCGATCACGTCCGAACGAGCGACACGACATACATCGCGGTCTCCGGCAGCGGCTCGAACATATGGTCGATGCGGAGCGGCGCCAGGCTCAGGGCTTCGATCGTCTCCCAGCATTCGAGCCATGACTGAGGGGTCCAGACATGGCAGTGCGTGTCGAGATATTGGCCGTCGCGCTCCGCCGCCTGGCCTATGCAATAGGCGCGTCGAATATTGTCGAGACGGGTTTCGCGATCAGGCGCCGGCGCGCCGAGCGGCCCGACGCCGGTGATGTGATCGAATATTTGCCGAAAACTCGGCCGCTGCAGGCCGCGCAAATGATCGTCGAGCATTTCCGCCGGCGTCGTCACGCGGCGTCGATGGTCGAAGGTCATCGTCGGCTGCGGTATGGCGAGATTGAGCCGGCCGCCCGGCTCTAAAACGCTGGCGATCTGGGCCAGCCATCCGATCGGGTCGCCGATATGTTCGATCACGCCGGAGGCGAGCGCGAAGGCGAAGCGCTGGCCGCGGACGACCCCGTCGAGCGCGCCGCCCGCCCAGACATAGTCGACGTGGACGATACGCGCGGGATTGACCAGGCTGACGTCATGCGCGCTCTGATATTTCTTCAGGAGATCTTCGCGGCTCGCATGATCGACAAAGAAAACGTCAAATCGGTCGCGCGACAGCATCGGCCGGTCCAGGGCGCCGAATTCCAGTCCGCGGCCGCCGGCGACGCCGTGCAGCATCTGTTCGAGATGGCGCACATGCTGGCGCGAGGGCGAGTTTTCGATGTGTTCGCCGCTGCGGAAACGGACGGACGCCACATCCGTCGGCGACAGCGGCGAGGGAAAGTGAAAGAAAAAACCCGCCGAGGGCAAGATGTTGAATTGCGCCAGTTCCGGGCGAAGGTAGTTGCAGGCGATCTGCGCGATCCGCTCGTCATTGACGAAGATATCGAGGACGGCCGGACCGCCACCCTCCATCGCCCATCCCGCGACATGGGATTGCAGGCATACGTCCAGAAATCCATGTCGGCTCATCAGCGTTGGCTTTCGGTTGGCGCCGGATCATGCCGCATTCTGGCGATGTCCGCCAAGCATAGCGATCAGGGCGGCGGGGCGGCGCGCCGCATCCTTGGTTGGCCACGGCGTGCGGCAAGCGCGCGCCGAGACGATGGACGAAACGCCCTTTCGGCGCCACATGTCGCATGATGTCGGAAATCGCGCTAGGCGTGTTTTATTATGCTGGCCTCCTCGACCCGGCGGCGCAGGCGGCTCTGGCTGACGAGATCGCTCAGGTCATCGCCGACGCGCCGCTCTATGTCTCGACCATGCCGAAGACCGGCGCGCCAATGTCGGTGCGGATGACCAATTGCGGCGCGCTTGGATGGGTCAGCGACAAGGAGCGGGGCTATCGCTATGAGTCGCGCCATCCGATGACGGGCGAGCCCTGGCCGGCCATGCCGCCGCGTCTGCTGGAGCTCTGGAACGAGGTTACGCGATACCCTAAACCGCCGGAAGCCTGCCTGGTGAACGTCTATGACGAACAGGCGCGCATGGGCCTCCATCAGGACAAGGACGAAGCTGATTTGGCGGCGCCGATCCTGTCGCTGTCGCTTGGCGCCGATTGCCGGTTCAGGCTCGGCGGAACGCGGCGCGGCGACCGGGCGGTCGCCTTCTCGCTGTCGTCGGGCGACGCGCTCGTGCTCTCCGGACCGGCGAGGATGCGCTATCACGGCGTCGACAGAATTCTGCCGACGGCCAATGCGCCTCTGTCGCCGGCGCTCTTCGCCTTCGGGGTTCGAGTCAATCTGACGCTTCGGCGGGTCGCTTAAGCCTCCGGTTCAGGACGCGTTCACAACATTCGATATAATGTCCAATAAAGCTGAACATAAACTCTGGCGTATTGTCTTGAGCGGCGGCTTCGTTGTAGTTTCGAAACCGTCTAAAGAGCGCCGGGAGGCGCCAACATTGGCCGGTCGCATTCAATAAAGGCGGGCGCGACGCGAACGCCGAAAAGAGGAAAGGAACAAGGATGAAGACGATTTCCCTGCTGACGTTCACCGCGAGCGTCGCTTTCGCCGCTTTCGCCGGCCAGGCCTACGCCGCCGGCGACGCCGCCGCGGGCGAAAAGGTCTTCGCCAAATGCAAAGCCTGCCATCAGGTCGGAGAAACGGCGAAAAACGCCATCGGTCCGCAGTTGAACGGCCTCGATGGCCGCAAGGCCGGCGCGGCGGCGGACTACAGCTATTCTGAGCCGATGAAGTCCTCCGGCATTACCTGGGACGAGGCGAGCTTCAAGGAATTCATCAAAAGCCCGAAGGCGAAGGTGCCCGGCACCAAGATGATCTTCCAGGGCCTGCCCAGCGAAGGCGACGAGGAGAATGTGTGGGCCTATCTCGCCCAGTTTGGCGCGGACGGCAAAAAGAAGTAGACGCCTCTTCTAGAGATGCGCTTTTGGCGGCCCTGTTTCAGGGCCGCCTTTTTTGTTGCGCCCTTGCATGAAGATCGAATCAGACGCCAGATTCGAGGCTCAAAGAGTGTGCTGAGAATACAACAGTCAACAAAAAGAAACGATTTACTCTTTGAAAGAATTCCAGCTATTCATCGCGTTTATGTCGTAATTCAGCAACACTTTGTTACAATCAGAAACATTAATTGGAAGCCTTCCATACTATACCGTTGTCGTAATTGACAGTTTTCAAAGATAAACCGTAGCCATTGCCTAGTCGCGTGCTTAGCGCGGAGGGGCAGACATGATTCAAAAACAATCCCTGTCACGGCAGACGCTCTTCTCCCGTCCCGCGGCGATTGACCGGATGAAAGGCGCGGCTTCAGTCTGCGCCCTAGCTCTTGCAGCCGCGCTGACGCCCACGCTTCCCGTTCTCGCGCAAACCCAATCCGGGCCCTTGCCGGCGGTGCGCGTGGATGCGCCGCCGGAGAAGCCCCGCGCGGTCGCTCCGGCGAAGCCGAAGCATGTCGCCTCGCAAGCACGCTCCACGAGCGGCGCCCAGCATTTGCCGACCATCGACGTTGGAGGCGCACGACGCGGCGCTCGAGTTCTTCCAACGACCCGCGCGCCGGTCGTGACCGCAGCTCCCTCCACCGATGGCGCTGCGGGCGAGCGTCCGCTGTTCCCCGCCACCGCGCTTGGCCGCGGTCCGACGGACGTCGTTGGCTATTTCGCGGGCAGGACGTCGACCGCGACGAAAACGAACACGCCGATTATCGATATCCCTCAGTCAATCACGATTCTGACGAAGCAGCAGCTGCAGGACCGCAACAGCATCGATCTCGGTCGGGCGCTGACGTATGTGCCCGGCGTCACGGTCGCGCAGGGCGAAGGCAATCGCGACCAGATCACGATCCGCGGACAGGACACGACCGCCGACTTCTATACCGACGGCATTCGCGACGACGCGCAATATTTCCGGGACCTTTACAACATCGAGGCTGTCGAGGTTCTCAAGGGGCCGAATGCGCTGATCTTCGGACGCGGCGGCGGCGGCGGCGTGGTCAACCGCGTCACCAAAAAGGCCGACGGCGAAAGGCTCCGGTCGATGATCGTCAGTTCCGGCAGTTTCGCGCGCAAGCGCCTGACCGTCGACGTCGGCGACGCGATCAACGATTCTCTCGCGGTTCGACTGAATGGGCTCTATGAGCAATCTTACGGCTACCGCGACTATTTCAAGCTCGAGCGCTATGGCGTCAATCCGACGATGACCTGGCGTCCGCTCGAAAAGACCTTCCTAACGCTGAGCTACGAGCATTTCCGCGATCGCCGCACCGCCGACCGCGGGATTCCGTCAGTGGGCGGCTTCATTTTTGGCGGCTCGGCGATCTATCCGGGATATCCGTCGCCGGCGCCGATCGACGCTTTCTTCGGCGTCGGCAATCCTTCGGTCGAATCGGTGAATTACGCCAAGGTCGATCTCAATCGCGTTGCGCTCGCCTTCGATCACACGACCGAATTCGGCCTCAACATCCGCAACCAGACGGTCTATGCGGATTATGAGAAACGCTATCAGAACACCTTCCCGGATCAGGGTCTGGGCGTCGTCACGACGCTTCTTAACCCTGTGGCGACGACGGCGACCCCGGCCGGGATCGTGCGACTTGACGGCTATGTCAATTCCAGTCCTCGGCAGAACATCTTCAACCAGACCGACCTCGTCTACAAATGGCAAATGACGCCGGACATCCGTCACACGGTGATGTTCGGCGCCGAAGTCGGCAATCAGAGATCCGACGACAATCGCGATCTCTCCTGCTTCAATCTGTCCTGCAGAACGCAACGCGTCACGACGCCATTCTGGCTGCCAACGGCATATTTCCCGGTCGTGTTCGCCAATCCGAACCGCCGTCGCCACACCAATCTCGACCTTGCCGCGGGCTACCTTCAGGATCAGATCGAGGTCACGCGATATTTCGACGTGATCGCGGGCGTGCGGTTCGACAGGTTCGATCTGAAATTCACGGGCTTCGATCCCGCGCCCGCCGATTTCAGGGGCCAGCTGCGCCGCGTCGACAATGTTTGGTCGCCACGCTTCGGCCTTGTGTTCAAACCAATCGAAATACTTTCGATCTATGGCTCCTATTCGCGAAGCTTCCTGCCCGTGGCGGGGGATCAGTTCAACGTGCTCTTCCCGACGGTCGCCAATCTCGCGCCGCAGAGCTTCGAGAATGTTGAGGTAGGGTTCAAGGCGCAGTTGCTGCCTTCCTTGCTTTTGACCGGCGCGATCTATCAGCTCAATCGTTCAAATCAGCAGCTCACCGTCAACGCGACGACAGCCATTCTCGCCAATACGAAGACGCAAGGCGCAGAGCTCGGGCTTGTCGGCAATGTCACCGACCGGTGGGAGGTTTCGCTCGGCTACGGCTATCAGGACGCGAAGGTTGTCAGCACCGACAGGACGCCGACTTTGCGGACGCCGTTCTTCACAGACGTCGGCAAGACCAATCCCTTTGTGCCCAGAAACACCTTCTCCTTCTGGAATAGGTACGATATCTCGTCCTTCTTCGACGCGGGTCCCGGCGTTCTGGGCGTGGGCGCAGGCGTCGTCTATAACGCCAAGTTCTATCCGGCCATCGACAATTTCGTCGTCGTGCCGGGCTATGCGCGCGTCGACGGCGCCTTGTTCGTCAAGTTGAGCGAGAACGTCTCGGGACAACTCAACGTCGAGAATCTGGCGGGGGCGCATTACTATGTCTTTGCGCATAATAACAACAACATCACGCCAGGGGCGCCGCGCTCGGCCTATGTGACGCTTAACGCGCGATTCTAGCTACGAACGGTTTTGAGGGTCGCGGATCGGCGCGACGCCGATTTTCGTGCAAAGCGCGCTAGGCTATAGAAATCGATCACGTAAATTGCATTGGGCGATTCCGGCCAAATGCAGCGTGATCTAGGACGCCGTGACCCGCAAGCCCGACGAAGTCCCTGCCGATCTCATGCAGCCGCTGGCGACTCTGCCGGTGTTCTACGCGCTTGCCGGGCGGCGGGTGCTGGTCATCGGCGGCGGCGAAGCCGCGGCCTGGAAGGTCGATCTGGCGGCCGCGACCGGCGCGAAGGTCGACGTTTTCGCGACCGAGCCCTGCGACAAGCTTCGCGAGATTGCGCGCGCGCGCGACAACGTTTGCTTGCACGCGCGCGACGCCGAGTACGAAGATTTCGTCGGGGCGGCGATGGCGCTTGGCGCGATCGAGGACGACGCTCTCGCGCAACAAGCGCATGAATGGGCGCGCGCGGCCGGTGCGCCGCTCAATCTTGCCGATCGCCCGGCGCTCAGCGATTTCATCATGGGCGCGATCGTCAATCGCTCGCCGCTCGTCATCGGCGTCTCGACCGGCGGCGCGTCGCCAGTTTTCGCTCAGGCGGTGCGCGGCCGAATCGAAACCTTAGTGCCGGCGACATTCCAGGCCTGGGCGCGCGCCGCGCAGGTCTGGCGGCCGCTGGTGCGCGCGTCGGGACTGGACTTTTTGGCGCGGCGCGATTTCTGGCGCCGGTTTACGCGGCTCGCCTTCCGCGACATCGAACGAAACCCGCTGGACGAAGACCGGGCGGCGCTGATCGAAGAGGCGCGCGTGGGCGCCGAGGCCACTGCGCGCGGACGCGTCACGCTCGTCGGGGCGGGGCCGGGCGATCCCGAACTCCTCACCTTGAAAGGCATGCGCGCGCTCGCGGGCGCAGACGTCGTGCTGTTCGACGATCTCGTTCCGGCGAGCATTCTTGATCTCGCCCGTCGTGAAGCGACGCGGATCAATGTCGGCAAGCGGGGATATGCGCCCTCCGTGCGCCAGGAAGAAATCAGCGCTCTGCTGGTCGAACTCGCGCGCGCGGGCAAGAATGTCGTGCGGCTGAAAGGCGGCGACCCGCTCATCTTCGGCCGCGCCAATGAAGAGATCGCCGCGCTCCGCGACGCGGGTTTCTCGATCGAGATCATTCCCGGCGTGACCGCCGCCTGCGCCGGCGCCGCCGCGGTCGGCGCGTCACTGACCAACCGCGAGACGGCGCGGCGTCTGCAGTTCATCACCGCGCACACCAAGGACGGCGAATTTCCAGAAGACTTCGATTGGGGCGCGCTCGCCGACGAACGCGCCACCACGGCTGTCTATATGGGCAACCGCACGCTGCCGGAATTGTCGCGCCGCCTGCTGCAGGAGGGCATGTCGCATGATACGCCCGCCTTCCTGATCGAGCGCGCGTCGACCCCGCATGAGCGCATCGTCAAAGGCACGATCTCGGATTTGCCGTCGCGAGTCGCCGGACAGGCCATCGTCGGTCCGGTCATGGTGCTGATCGGCTGGGCGCTGGCGGAGAACTGAGGCGGCGCTATTGTTGTGGGAAGGCGCGAGTGGAGACGCATTATGTCCTTCACCAGACGATCGGCGCAGCTTGCAGCGGGATATGGGGCGTTCAGCGCCACGGCGTTCGCGAGGTCGAATCCTCAATCATTCCCCGTGCGCGAACCGACCGAGAAACAGCTAAAGGATCTCAACGCGCTCATCGTCGACGTGATGCAAAAGACCGGCGTTCCGGGATTGTCGGTCGCCGTCGTTACACGAGACCGCTTGCTTTACCTGAAAGGCTTCGGCGTGCGACGCGCCGGCGCGGGTGATCGCGTCGACCCCGACACGGTGTTTCAGCTCGCTTCGCTGTCCAAACCCCTTTCGACCACCGTCGTCGCGGGCCTCGTCGGCGACGGCGTGGCGTCATGGGATCATCCGATCGCGCGGAGCCTGCCCGATTTCGCGATGAGCGATCCCTGGGTCACGCGCGAAATCACCCTGCGCGACATGTTCTGCCATCGCAGCGGACTGCCCGACCACGCCGGCGATCTCGTCGAGGATATCGGCTACGGTCGAAACGAGATCATTCGCCGGCTGCGCTACATCAAGCCGGACACGAGCTTTCGCACCCATTACGCCTATAACAACATGGGGTTTTCGGCGGCGGGCTATGCAGCGGCGAAAGCCGCTGGAAAATCCTGGGAGGAGGTGTGCGAGCAGCGTCTTTACCGGCCGCTCGGAATGGCGAGCGCCAGCTCGCGGCACGCCGATTTCGTCGCGCAAAAAAATCGCGCCTTCGGCCATGTTCGCCGAGGCGACAGATGGATGGTCGGCGAACAACGAAATCCCGACGCTCAGGCGCCGGCGGGCGGCGCGTCGGCGTCGGCGCGGGACATGGCGACATGGATTCGCATGCAGCTCGGCGGCGGAACCCTCGACGGCCGCGAAATCTTCAAGCCGGAGGCGCTCGCGGAAACGCATTTCCCCCATATCGCCACCGGCCCGGCCCATGATCCGATGCGCGTGCCGACGTTTTACGGGCTTGGCTGGGACATCGACTACGGCGGTCCGGCGCGGCTGCGTTGGAGCCACTCCGGCGCGTTTTCTCTCGGGGCCTCGACATGCGTCTACGTCATGCCGGCCGAGCGGTTTGGCATCGTCGTGCTGAGCAATTCGGCGCCGGTCGGCGCGCCGGAAACGATTTGCCGCAGCTTCCTCGATTTGGTCCTGACGGGGAAGATCGAACGCGACTGGCTCGCGCTGTTTGGCGAGGCCTTCGCGAAAATGGCGGTCCCGACCTATGGTCTCGGCGCCGATTACGCGAAGCCGCCGGCCGACGCCCCGCCGAGCGCGTCGCGCGCGACCTATGTCGGCGACTACCGCAACGCGCTCTACGGACCGATCGGAGTCGTCGAACTGGGCGAGGGGCTTTCGCTCAACCTTGGCCCGGCGCCCACATCCTATCCGCTGCATCACTATTCGGGCGACATTTTCACTTTTCAGACGCCGGGAGAAAACGCCGGGGGTCTCAGTCCGGTAAGGTTTTCCCGAACCGGGGAGGGGAAGGCGACGAGCGTCCTTATCGATTATTTCAATACCAACGGCGAGGGCTTGTTCGTGCGCGTCTGATCGGCCTTGCGAGACGGCCGCGCCTTGTCAAAGGCGGCAAATCGGAAGAGAGTTGCGCTCCGACCGGGGTGTTGTCCGGCGAATTCCAGACCCAATGAATAGATCCAGTTCTGATTTGCTAACTTTATGTCCGAGGTCAACGGCGGCCGTCGCAGCTTTTGCCCCGGAAGAGGGGGAACGCAATATGAAACGCATCGCATCGAATTCGGCGTCGCTCATTTTCGCCAGTGTCGTCTTCTGCGCCGCGCCGGCGCTTGCGCAGGCGACTCGCACTTGGGTTTCCGGCGTCGGCGACGACGCAAATCCCTGTTCGCGCACCGCGCCGTGCAAAACCTTCGCCGGCGCAATTTCCAAAACCGCCGCTCATGGCGAGATCGACACGATCGATCCGGGCGGGTTCGGCGCCGTCACCATCACTAAATCGATCACCATCGACGGGGGCGGCGGCCATACGTCGAGCATCCTGGCGTCGCTGACGAATGGCGTGATCGTCAATGCCGGCGTGAATGACGTCATTCAGCTGCGCAATATCGACATCAACGGCGTGGGCAACGGCTTGAACGGCATCCGCTTCCTTGCCGGCGCCGCCTTGATCGTCGAGAATGTGAAGATATTCGGTTTCACGCAAAGAGCGATTGATTTCGAACCCGCAGCGACCTCCAGGCTTGTCGTGTTGCATTCGACGATCACCGATAATCAGGGAGCCAGCGGCGGCGGCGTATTCGTTCAGCCCGGCGCGGCGGGAACCGCGCTGGTGGAGCTTGTCGGCGTCGACGCAAGTCTCACCACGGAGGGCCTGCGGGTGAGGGATCGCACGAACGCAAGTGTTCAGGACAGCGTAATGAGCGAAAATTCAATCGGCGCCATTGCTCAATGCGCGACGGCGAACTGCGTAATCAATCTCGAACGTTCGATGGTGTCCAACAACCTCATCGGCGTGAGAGCCTCCGGCGCTTTCGCCACCATACGTCTGTCAAATGTGGGCGTTTACGGCAATTCCACTGGCCTTAGCCCTCAGGGTGGCGCTGTTGTTTCCTTCGGCAACAACCAGATCGGCGGGAATGGGACGGATGGCGCGCCCACTTCGACGGTTCCCCAGCAGTAGTTCATCCGGCGCGCCCCGCGCATTGTGCGGGGCGCCTTCTCATCAGAACGCGGCGCAGGAAAACTCGGCGCCGATCGCCGCAGGCGCCAGATTGACGGGCGTTATTCGAGAGGTTTCCAATTCTCGGCGATAAAGCCGCGCGGGTCGACGGCGACAATCTGGCGCACGATCTGCGCATTCGACCCGACGCATTTCCATTCATAGATCGTGTCGTGACCCGTGGCCGCCATCGGGATCATGTCCGAGCCGGGATTGTCCTTGCAGAAGGCTGCGGCGCCCGGCAGGCTTTTCGCGGCGTTCGCCTTGCCGCAGACGAAATTCGCGCCGACATTGCAGAGCCAGGCCTTGCCGTCCATGCAGCGATAGCTCGTGCCGCTGCGAATCAAGGCGTTCGGCGTCTCTTTCGAAAAGCCGAAAAGTTGACGGGCGCGCGGAATAAGCGCGGCTGGAATGGGCTTCGCCTTGTCGTCGTTTCCTATCTTGGCGCAGACCGCCCCCACGTCCTGCGCCTGAGCGAATGCGGGAAGTGCGATCAAGATCAGGAATGAAGAAAGCGCCGATCGAAACATGTTCTTCTCCCCCTTATTCTTTGGGCGACCCCGTTTATGCGACTCGCCTCGCGAGCAGCTCCAGCAAATGTTCTTCGTCCGGCCGTTCGGCGACGCCGACATTTGGAATATTCTCGGAAAGCAGCGGCTGCGCGACCTCCTGCGACAGAGCGAGATGTAGGGCGGCGCGCGCCTTCTCCAAAATCCCGGCCTCTTTCGCGAGCGCGAGAAAAATCTCGGCGCTGCGACGAGAATAATGGAGAACCGCGGCGATCTCGCCCGCGGCGATGGCGTCGACCGCCGCTTGCGAGAGCGCCGTCGCCGCGCGCGCTTCGTAAACCTCCACGACGGCGACCAGATGGCCGGCCGTCTTCAGGCCCGCCTCCAGAAGAGGCTGGCGGTCGCGCCCGGCCAGATAGAGAAAATGCGCCGGGCGCCGATGGCGCGCGAGCAGAAGCGGCAGAATCGCTTCGGCGTTTCCCGCGACGATGTCGGGACGAAAGCCAAGCGCCTGCGCCGCATGCGCCGTTCTTTCGCCGACGGCGTGGAGGGGCAGGGCCTTGAACGCGTCTGCGACTCGCGCGCGTTCGACGCCCTTGGCGCTTGAGGCTAAAACCGCGTCATAGGCGCCTTGCGGCAGTCGCGCGCCGGTCGCGGCGATCTCCAGCACGGGCGAGAGGACAGGTTCAATTTCCAGAGCGCGCAGCTTCTGCGCCGTGCGCGCGGCGCCATCGGCCGCGCGCAGCAAAAGAACCCGCCTCACATAAGCCCCGCGACGCCATGCGGCAGGCGCAGCAAGATTTCCTTGCCGGCGTCGGCGCCGATGAGCGCGGCGTCAATGGCGCGGCCGCGGCGGCGCACGACATAGGCCTCGGCGCCATCGGCTGTCAGCACCTCGCCGACGAAGGACAATTCGGCGCCGTGAACCTGCGCATGGCCGGCGATCGGCGTACGGCAGGAGCCGTCAAGCGCCGCAAGGAAAGCGCGCTCGGCGGCGAGCGCAAAGCCGGTCGCCTCGTCGAAGAGCGGCGCGAGCAGGTCGCGCGTCGCGTCGTCTCCCGCACGCCGCGTGACTCCGATCGCGCCCTGACCGCAGGCCGGCGGAAACTCGTTCAGAGGAAGCAGCGCCGTGGCGCGCTCAGCAAGGCCAAGGCGTCTCAGTCCGGCGACGGCGAGAAGGGTCGCGTCGATCTCCCCATTCTCCACTTTCCTGAGTCGCGTCTCGACATTGCCGCGAAGCAGCGTCGTCTGAATGTCTGGCCGCCGGCGCTTCACCTGGGCGGCGCGGCGCAGCGACGCGGTGCCGACCACGGCGGCGGCGGGAAGTTCGTCGAGGGCCAGACCGCCGCGCGATATCCAGGCGTCGCGCGCGTCTTCGCGCGGCAGATAGCCGGCGATGACGATGTCGCTCGGCAAATGGGTCGGCAGGTCCTTCGAGGAATGCACCGCGAGATCGATCGCGCCCGCGATCAGCGCTACATCGAGCTCCTTGGTGAAAAGTCCCTTGCCGCCAGATTCAGACAGCGGCCGATCCTGGATCTGATCGCCGGTCGTGCGGATGATTTCGATCGGGAAATCCGCCTCGCACGCGTCATGCGCGCGCATCAGCGCCTCGCGGACCATCTGGGTCTGCGCGAGAGCGAGCGGACTGCCGCGCGTTCCAATGCGAAGGAAAAGGGAAGATGTCATGATCCGCCGGCTTTTGTCGCGCGCGACTATAGGCGGGCGGGCGCGAAGGGCAAGCGGGACGGACGTAGCGAGGTTTTCTCAAAAAAGAGCGTCCGCTGGCGAAAGCGGACGCCCCTTTGTTAGCTCGCGAGCGGCCTCGACGCGGCCCGCGGACTGCCATTCGATCAGAATATGCCGAGCAATCCTGCGCCGAGCAGGCCCGCGCCTGCGCCGACGGCGGCGGCGCCGCCATATCCCCAATAGCCCGGGCCGCCGTAACCATAATAGCCCGGCCAATTCGCGCCATACCAGCCGGAGCCGTACCAGCCGCACCTCGGACGCCAGCAGGTGCTGACGGGACGGTAATAGCCCCAATAGGTCGGACGAGCATAGCCGTAGTAGGTCGGTTTGCAGACGCTGCTGTAGCAGTGCCTATGCCAACCATAATGCGGTCGGCAGTAACGCGCTTCCGCCAGAGTCGTGGAGCCGATCACGGCGGCCATCGCAATTCCAGACGTTAACGCCAATGCTTTAATCTTGTTCGACGCCATTTTCACCTCCATACAGTTTAGACCGGAGACAACCTCAAGCGGGACCGTAATTACCTGTCTGCCTTAGCCGCGATATACTCAGCTCAAGATATACCCGCCGTTGTGGAAGCAACGATCTTTTGTGCCAACTTGTATTCGTCGAGATCGTGTCAAGTGGCGACTACCAGAAATCCAAAAAAATAATCATCCGATCTTTAGCGTTGCATTATGATGCGAGATGTCCACAACGATGCGCCGATTATTGCTGTAAACCATTTGCCAATCGCAATTTTCTAAACTTCTCCTCGCGCAACGGTATAAGCTTCGCGACGCGTCGATCGAAATTCGGCGGACCGATTCCTTGCGCCAGGGAGAGCGCATGCGCGTATTGGGCATTGAAACCACCTGCGACGAGACAGCGGTCGCCATCGTGTCGGAGCGGCTCGGCGAGGAGGGCGGCGTGATCCTCTCCAATGAGGTGCTGAGCCAGATCGCCCGTCATGCCGCCTATGGCGGCGTCGTGCCGGAGATCGCGGCGCGGGCCCATATCGACGTGCTCGACCGGTTGATCCGGCGCGCGCTGGACCGCGCCGCGACCGACGCGAAGGACCTCGACGCGATCGCCGCGGCGGCCGGTCCGGGACTGATCGGCGGCGTCCTGGTCGGGCTTACGGCCGGCAAGGCCCTGGCGCTCGCGCTCGGCAAGCCTTTCATCGCGGTCAATCATTTGGAGGCGCACGCGCTCACCGCGAGAATGACGGATCGGCTCGACTTCCCCTTTCTGGCGCTGCTGATCTCCGGAGGGCACACCCAGCTCGTCGCCGTCAAGGGCGTCGGCGACTATCGGCGGCTGGGCTCCACCGTCGACGACGCCGCCGGCGAAGCCTTCGACAAGGTCGCCAAAATGCTGGAGCTCCCCTATCCGGGAGGCCCGCAAATTGAAAAGCTGGCGCTTGAGGGTGACGCGCATCGTTTCGACTTTCCGCGCCCCATGCTCGGCCGGGAAGGAGCGGATTTTTCGCTCTCGGGCCTGAAAACCGCGGTGCGGCAGGAAATCCTCAAGCTGCAAACGCCGAACGAAAAGGACGTGAGGGATCTCGCGGCCTCCTTCCAGGCCGCGATCGTCGACGTGATCGTGGACAGAGTGCGCTCCGGCATGCGGCTCTTTGCCGAAACCGAGGGGCGGGGCCCGCAGGGGCTTGTCATCGGGGGCGGAGTCGCCGCCAATGGCGCCATCCGTCGCGCGCTGGTGCGGCTTTGCGCCGAAAGCGGCCTGCGATTCGTCTCGCCGCCGGCGGCGCTCTGCGCCGACAATGGCGCGATCATCGCCTGGGCGGGGCTCGAGCGCTTGAAGCGCGGACTGACCGATAAGTTGGACTTCGCGCCGCGTCCGCGCTGGCCGCTCGACGCCGAGCCGAGCCGATCGCACCACGGCAAGGCGTGAGGCGCGCCGCACGATGCGAATTCTCTTCCTGACGGCGCTTGCGGCCATGACGCTCGCGCCGACGCCGCAACCCGCCGGACTCCTCGCCGAAGAACCGACCTTCGCCGGCGTGCGCGTGCTTTACGGGCCTGGCGAGGGCTTTGGCTCGGTCGATGCGCGTCTCATCGGAGAGGCGCGCCGGTCAATCGATATGGCGGCCTATGTCTTGACCGACCGCTCTCTGCTGACGGCGCTCGGCCGCGCCGCGATGCGTGGCGTCAAGGTGCGCATCTATCTGGACGGCGAGGAGAGGGGCCGCGGCGCTTCGGCGATCGAGGAGATCGCCGACACGCCCAACATCGAGGTCCGCCGCAAGGGCCGCTCGCGCGATCTGATGCATCTTAAGTCCTATCACGTGGACGGACGCGTCTTGCGCAGCGGCTCGGCGAATTTCTCGATCTCCGGCGAAGTCTATCAGGACAATGACCTCATCGTGATCGACAGCCCGCAAATGGCGGCGCGCTTTCGCGACGCCTTCGAGAGGCTGTGGTCGCGTCCGGACAACCAGCGGATTGGCTTCAGATGACTCGGACGCCGGTCGCAGTGCTCGGCGCGGGCGCATGGGGCGTCGCGCTCGCCAATGTCGCCGCCCAGGGCCGCGCGCGGATTCCGCTATGGGCGCACGATCAACGCACGACCGAAGCGCTCGCGCGCGACCGCGAGAACAAGCGTCGACTGCCGGGACTAAAGCTCGCCGGCGCCGTCGCGCCGACGGCCGACATGTCGATTTTACGCGACGCGGAAATCATTCTTGCTGTCACGCCCGCCCAGGCGATACGCATGACGGCGCGCGCCGCGCGCCCTTATCTGCGCGAGGGCGCCGCCTTCGTGATCTGCGCCAAGGGCATCGAACGCGAGGGCCGCAAATTCTTGAGCGACGTCGCGCGCGAGGAACTGCCCCAGGCCGGCGTCGCGGTGCTCTCTGGACCGAGCTTCGCCGCGGACGTTTGCCGAGGACTGCCGACCGCGGTCACGCTCGCGGCGCATGACGAGCGGCTGGCGCGACGCCTTTGCGAAGAGCTTTCGACGAAGACGTTTCGACTTTATCGCTCGACCGACGTTCGCGGCGTCGAAATCGGCGGCTCGGCGAAAAATGTTCTCGCCATCGCCGCCGGCATGAGCCACGGCCGCGGGCTCGGCGCGAGCGCGCAGGCGGCGCTCATCGCGCGCGGCTTTGCCGAATTGATGCGGCTCGGGCGCGCGCTCGGCGCGCGACAGGAGACGCTGATGGGACTGTCCGGACTGGGCGACCTCGTCCTCACCTGCGGTTCGGCGCAGTCGCGCAATTTCGCGTTGGGCGAGGCGCTGGGGCGAGGAGAGTCGGTGAATGACGCCGCGCATGGCAAGCTTGCGGAGGGCGTCTTCACGGCGCGCGTGCTGGTTGAAATGGCGCAAACCCACGACGTCGAACTGCCAATCTCCGAGGCTGTCGACGCCATTCTTTCGGAGCGCCTGAGCGTCGACGGCGCCATTGAAGCGCTCCTGATGCGTCCGCTCAAAGCCGAAAACTGAGCGCGCCGCGCGGGCGGTTGAGTTTCTTATTTCGAATCCAGGATCTCGCGAATTTTCACGGCGAGCTGTTCCAGGGTGAACGGTTTCGTGAGCAATTTGACGCCTGCGTCGAGAACGCCGTTGTGCAGGATCGCGTTGCGCGTATAGCCAGTGACAAAAAGAACGCGGAGATTATGTCGTCGAAACACCGCTTCCCGCGCCAGACGGGCGCCGTCCATATCCGGCATGATAACGTCGGTCAGCATCAAGGCGATGTCGCCGCGTTGGCGGATGATGGCGATCGCCGCGCGGCCATTCTCGGCCTCCAAAACGGAATAGCCCAACTCTCGTACGCCTTGCGCGGTCACGCGCCGCGCCGTGTCGTCGTCCTCGACGACGAGCACCAGCTCTTCCGGCTTCCCAAGCGGCAGATCGGTCGGCCTTGACGTCGGCGCCGGCGCCGGGACGGGCCTTTCGGCATGATTGTAGCGTGGAAGATAGAGCTTGATGCAGGTTCCACGACCCGGTTCGGAGTAGATTTTGATGTGCCCGCCCGACTGTTTGACGAAACCATGGACCTGGGAGAGACCCAATCCGGTGCCCTGACCCGCAGGCTTGGTGGTGAAGAACGGATCGAAGGCCTGGTCCACGACCTCCGGCCGCATGCCCTGTCCGGTGTCGGTGACGGCGATCATGACATATTGTCCGGGCTTCACTTCAGCGTTTTCGACGGCGTAGTCGTCGTCGAGGTAGGAATTGGACGTTTCGATCGTCAGCTTGCCGCCGTCGGGCATCGCGTCGCGCGCATTGACGGCGAGGTTGACGACGGCGCTTTCCAGTTCGTGCTGATCGATTTTCGTCGTCCAGAGGCCGCCGGCAAGCACAGTTTCGAGTTCGATCTTATCGCCGATCGAGCGGCGCAACATGTCGGACATTTTGGAGACGAACCGATTGGGGTCGAGCGGTCGCGGCGACAGGGGCTGACGGCGCGAAAACGCCAGCAGCCTGCGCACCATCGCAGCGGCGCGATCGGCGCCGTCCATCGCCGAATCGATCAATTGCGCATAACCGCCGTCAGCCTCCGCAAGCTTTCGCTTCAGCAGATGTAGACTTGCGACGATGACGCCCAGCATATTGTTGAAGTCATGCGCGATGCCGCCGGTCAGTTGACCGATGGCTTCGAGCTTATAGGCCTGCCGCAACTGCGATTCGAGCGCTTCGCGGCGCGTCGTTTCCGAGATCAGCTGGTCGTAGGCGGACTTTAGCGAATCGCGCGACGTCTGCAGCGTCTGCATCTGCTTTTGCGCGTTGAGCAGCGAAAATGCGCCAAGCGCCAGAATGACGCCGCCCAACGCCCAAATGGCCGCGTCGAACACGCCGCCGGCGGCGTTGAGCTCGCGCTCGCGCGAGTCGAGTAATTTTTCCTCACTTTCGTTCATCGTGCGGATGATGACGCGGAGCCGGTCCATCAGCGCCCTTCCGCGCCCGGACTTGACGAGCTGAACGGCTTTGTCGACTCGCCCCGCGCGCGCGTCGGCGATCGTTTGATCGATAATTTCGAGCCTTTCGCCAAGCAGCGGCCGCAACTCTGCAATGGCTTGGAGCTGCTTAGGATTGTCTTTTACGCGTTCGGAAAGCCCATCGATGACGGCCGGAATCTTGGCCGCCGCTTCGCTGCATGCCTCAAGATAGCGATCGTCTTGAGTGATAATAAACCCGCGTTGATTGCTCTCTGCGGCCTGCACCAATCCGTAAAGCTGATACAGATCGCTTTGTACTTGAATTGTATGGCGCAGACACGCGCCTGCCGCGCGGCGCTGGAATTCGGCGTGCACGGCGATGTAGCTGGCTAGCGCCAGCACGGCGAATCCCAAAGCGACGCCAAGTAATCCGGAAGCGACAAATTTGCGTAACGGAGACATGTTGTTCCGGCGGAGGGATGAACGCACGTCACTCTACGACGCGCCCCAAATTTGCGATAGGTCAGGGAACCTGTCGCACGGCGCCCTTCGCTGCGCTCGTCGTCATCGACGCGTAGGCGCGCAGCGCCGTGGTAATTTTTCGCGGCCGAGGCTTAGCCGGCGCAAAGCCCTTAGCCGCCTGTTCGGCGCGCCGCGCCGCTAGCTCATCGTCGCTCACCGCGAGTTTGATCGTACGCGACGGAATGTCGATTTCAATACGGTCGCCGTCTCTCACCAGAGCGATTGCGCCGCCTTCCGCCGCCTCGGGCGACACATGGCCGATGGATAGCCCCGCCGTGCCGCCGGAAAATCGTCCGTCGGTCACCAGCGCGCAAGCCTTGCCGAGCCCTTTCGACTTCAAATAGCTCGTCGGATACAGCATCTCCTGCATGCCCGGCCCGCCGCGCGGGCCTTCGTAACGGATGACGACCACATCGCCGGCCCTTACGTCCCCCGTAAGAATGCCGGACACCGCTGCGTCCTGACTCTCATAAACCTTGGCGGGGCCGGCGAATTTCAGGATCGAATCGTCGACGCCGGCGGTTTTCACGATACAGCCGTCGAGCGCGAGATTGCCGGTGAGCATGGCGAGACCGCCGTCTTTGGAGAAGGCGTGCGCGGCGTCGCGGATCGCGCCTTTTTGGCGATCGTCGTCGAGCGCCGTGTAACGGCGCTCCTGGCTGAACGCGATTTGCGTCGGCACCCCGCCGGGCGCCGCGCGGAAGAATGTGCGAGCGGTCTCGCTCTGTGTCACCGCGATGTCCCAGCGCGCCACCGCGTCGTTCACCGAAGGGCTGTGCACCGTCGGCAGATCGCCATGCAGCAGACCGGCGCGCAGCAGTTCGCCGAGGATGGCGATAACGCCGCCGGCGCGATGCACGTCTTCGAGATGCACGTCGGGCGCGGAGGGCGCGACCTTGCACAGAACCGGCACGCGCCGCGACAGCCTGTCAATGTCAGCCATGGTGAAATCGACCTCGGCCTCATGCGCCGCCGCGAGAAGATGCAGCACGGTGTTGGTCGAGCCGCCCATCGCGATATCGAGCGTGATGGCGTTCTCGAAGGCCTCGAATGTCGCGATCGAACGCGGCAGCACGCTTTCGTCATTCTGCTCATAATAGCGGCGCGCGAGATCGACGATGAGATGGCCGGCTTCGACAAACAGGCGGCGCCGATCGGCATGGGTGGCGAGAGTCGATCCGTTGCCGGGCAGCGACAGGCCGAGCGCCTCGGTCAGACAATTCATGCTGTTCGCGGTGAACATGCCCGAGCAAGAGCCGCAGGTCGGACAGGCGGAACGCTCGATCGTCGCGACATCCGCCTCGCTGACCGTATCGTCGGCGCCGGCGATGATCGCGTCGACGAGATCGAGCGCACGTTCCTTGCCGGCGAGCACGACCTTGCCGGCTTCCATCGGACCGCCGGAAACGAACACCGTCGGAAGGTTGAGGCGCAACGCCGCCATCAGCATGCCCGGCGTAATCTTGTCGCAATTCGATATGCAGACCAGCGCGTCGGCGCAATGCGCATTGACCATATATTCGACGCTGTCGGCGATGAGGTCGCGCGAGGGCAGGGAGTAAAGCATCCCGTCATGACCCATCGCGATTCCGTCATCGATCGCGATCGTGTCGAACTCCTTCGCGACGCCGCCGGCCTTTTCGATCTCGGCGGCGACAAGCTGGCCGAGATCCTTCAAATGGACATGGCCGGGCACGAATTGCGTGAAGGAATTGGCGACCGCGATGATCGGCTTGCCGAAGTCTTCCTCCTTCATGCCCGTCGCGCGCCACAGGCCGCGCGCGCCGGCCATGTTGCGGCCGTGGGTCGTCGTGCGTGAACGATAGGGAGGCATCGAATTCTCGTCGTCGCGAAGGTCCGTCATTCGAACCTTTCCAGAAACGACGACTAGCGCAGCGAGGGAAACGCCGCAACCGTTGGCGGCGCCGAACCGCCGCGATTTTCAGGGCGCCCGGCTTGGCGCCTCGCGGCGCTCGCAAACGCGCAACGAGAGAGTCGACCGACGCCTAACGCTCCACGTCGCTTAAGCGGCGCGGCGCTCGGTCGCGGACAACAGCCGGTTGACGCAATCGCCAACGGCGTTGATCGAAGCGAAGCTTTGCCGACGCAGCATCGCGACGGGAAATTCAATGTCGAAGGCTTCTTCAAGCGCGAGCATCGTGCGGATGGCGGCGAATGGCGTCAGTCCTGCGCCGTAAAGATCGTCGAAGTCCGACAATTGCGCCACCGGCATATGCAGACGGCCATGCTCTTGCAACAGACGGCGTATGGTATCCATCATCGATTCCAACTCCAGGAGCTCCACGGCATCAATCGCGGGGCTGCGGCGATGTTGGCGCGATAAGCGCGGGTGGTTGCTAACATTCGTAACTACCGCACGAAGGATTCGTCCGCCTCGCCTGAACGCAGGATGAATTTGCCGGGCTCGCGTCGCGTTTTGGCTGACAAAAGGTTAATCCAATACGCCGACGTTCGGTCTACTGTGGCCGTTTATGTTTAGTCACGCTATGTTAGCCGCGATGCGAATGCTGTGGCTTCTTCCCCTGACGTTCGTCGCCCTCGCGGCGATCTTGCCCGTCAGCCTGGCGAAGGCCGAGGGTTGGGGACCGCCGTCGATCGAATCGTTTGGACCGGATGGCGAAAAATTCCTGTTCATTCCCGGCATTGGGCGAATTCCGCTGCCCCCGCGGAGCCGCGCGCTTGGCCCGGGTCGGGGAGGCGACGAATCGGCCCCCGAGCGGCGGACGCCCGCCGCGGGACCGCCGCCGCAGCCGAGAAACCCCGAGGAACGGCGCGCGGATGAAATAGACAGGCTCTATCTGCGGCTGGAACAGGCCGAGGACGAGCGCGAGGCGAAAGGCGTCGCCGCGGCGATCGCCAGCCGCTGGTCGAAATCGGCTTCGGACACGGTCGATTTGCTCGCGGCGCGAGCGGCGGCGGCGGACGCCGCCGGCGCGCCGGCGCTCGCGCTGCGGCTCATCGATTATGTCGTCGCGCTCTCGCCCGAATGGGCGGAGGGCTATGCGCTGCGGGCGAAAATGCGGGCGGCGCAAGGCGACGAGAGCGGCGCGATCGCCGACTTCGAAACCGCGGCGACTCTCGAGCCGAAACGTTTCGACGCGTTCGCCGCTCTCGGCGCGCTTAAGGAAAAGTCCGGCGACAAGAAGGGCGCGCTCGCCGCCTATCGAAAATCGCTCGCGATCTCGCCTCAGCAGGAATCGCTCCATAAGATCGAGGAGCGCCTGCATATCGAAGTTGACGGACGCGACATCTGACGCTGCGCGGGGAGTGGGATGACGACCGAAAGGCAGGACGCGGCGCCGATTGCGCCGCAAGCTCTGGAGCAGCTCTTTACCCGCGCGCGGACCCATAATGGCTGGCTCGAGAAGGACGTGCCCGACAGCCTTCTCGAACGCGCCGTGGATTACGCCAAATGGGCCCCAACGAGCGCCAATTGCTCCCCGATGCGCGTCGTCTTCGTCCGCTCGCCGGAGGCCAAGTCCCGGCTCGCGCCGGCGCTGTCGGACGCCAACCGCCCAAAGACGATGGCAGCGCCGGCTACTGCGATCGTCGCCTATGATCTTGATTTTCCAGACAGTCTGCCGCGCCTTTATCCGGCGACCGACGCGCGCGCCTGGTTCGTCGGCAATGACGCCTTGATCGAGGAAACGGCCTTTCGCAATGGTTCGCTGCAGGGCGCCTATCTGCTGCTGGCGCTTCGCGCGTTGGGTCTGGACTGCGGTCCGATGAGCGGTTTCGACCGGGCCAAGGTCGACGCGGAATTCTTCCAAGGAACCAGAATAAAATCAAATTTCCTGATCAACGTCGGCTACGGTGATCCGGCTAAGCTCTATCCTCGCGGCCCGCGGCTCGACTTCCAGGAAATCGCCAGCATCCTTTAGGAGGCCACCGGATGACCTTGCGAAATATCCCGCAACGCTTCACCCCATACGCGCATGGCCTGCTGCGCATCGCCGCCGCCCTGCTGTTTCTTCAACACGGCACGGCCAAGCTGTTCGGCGTTCCACATGTCGCGATGTTTGACGGGCTGAAACTGATCTCGCTGCTGGGCGCGGCGGGCGTGATCGAACTTCTCGGCGGCATATTGATTCTTCTCGGCCTGTTCACCCGGCCGGTCGCCTTCATACTTTCCGGCCAAATGGCGGTGGCCTATTTCCTGTTTCACGCCGGGAAGGCGTTCTGGCCGATCCTCAACGGCGGAGAACTCGCCGCGCTCTACTGCTTCGTTTTTCTGTTCTTCGCGGCGGCGGGACCCGGCGCCTTCGCGCTCGACCGTGAGTAACGCCGCGCCCGCAACGACTCGCCAGCGGATGTGAAACTCCTGGCGCTCTGTCTATTGACATTGGACGCCGGGGACATATTCCCTTGCGCTATGTCCGAGACGGCTGTCACCGGTAAGCGTCGGTCCCAAGCGCTGGCGCTGCCCAATCTGCTTACCTATGGCCGCGTCGTCGCCGTTCCGGTGGTCGCGGGCCTGCTTCTGGGCTTCAACGAACATTGGGCGCGATGGACGGCGCTGGGGATTTTCAGCGCGGCCGCCGTGACCGATTTTCTCGACGGCTATTTCGCCAGGATCTGGAAGCAGCACTCGCGCCTCGGCCAGATGCTCGATCCGATCGCCGACAAGCTGCTCGTTGCGACGACGCTGATGGCGCTCGTCGCCGACCAGACGCTCGCCGGCTGGACGATCTGGGCGGCGATCATCATTCTTTGCCGCGAAATCCTGGTGTCGGGCCTGCGCGAACATCTTGCCGAGCTCAAGGTCCGTCTGCCGGTCTCCGCCATCGCCAAATGGAAAACAGCGGCGCAGCTCGTGGCGCTGGGCTTCCTGATCGCCGGCCCGGCCGGCGAAATCGTGCTTCCAGGCACGGTCAAGATCGGCGCGTCGCTCCTCTGGGCGGCCGCGATCCTGACGCTTTACACCGGCTTCGACTATCTGCAGTCGGCATGGGACCATTTCGGGGAAGACGGGCCGGGATGAAGGCGCTGTATTTCGCTTGGGTGCGCGAGCGCGTCGGTCTGGCGGAAGAGGAGATTGCGCCGCCGGGCGATGTGGTCACGGTCCGCCAGCTGATCGCTTGGCTGTCGGCGCGCGGCGACGGTTATGCGGCCGCTTTCGCCAATCCGGCGACGATCCGCGCCGCGGTCGACAAAAGCCATGCGGCGCCGGACGCGCCGATCGCCGCCGCCCGGGAGATCGCCTTCTTCCCGCCGATGACGGGGGGTTGAGATGGCGCCGCAGCCGGCGCCGAAGGTGCGCGTTCAGGCTGAGGATTTCGATCCCGGGCGCGAGCAGGCGCTGCTGACTCAGGGGCGGCGGGACATCGGCGCGCTCGTCAGCTTTATCGGTCTCTGCAGGGACGAGAACGGCTCGCTCGAGTCTCTGGAACTCGAACATTATCCCGGCATGGCCGAAGCCGAGATCGCGCGCGTCGCCGATCAGGCGCGCGAGCGCTGGCCGTTGCAAGGTCTCACCATCATCCATCGCTTCGGCCGCATCCTGGCCGGCGAACGGATCGTTCTGGTGATCGCCGCGGCGCGCCGCAGGGCCGACGCCTTCGCCGCCGCGGCGTTTCTGATGGATTATCTCAAGACCCGCGCGCCCTTCTGGAAAAAGGAGCGGCGCGCCGACGGCGCCGACGGCGATTGGGTCGAGGCGAAATCCGAGGACGACAAAGCCGCGGAGCGCTGGCGCTAGAACGCGATCCTGAATTTTCGATTCGTGATTGCAGTTTCAGATTTTTGAATTGATCGGTTTTCTACGCCGAACCGGCGTCCACTTCGGCGAAAAAGGCTCTATACCAACTGCTGTGGCGCGATGAGATGCACCAGCCACCCATGCAGCGCGACGGTGGCGACCGCGAGAAAGAGCGTCGCAAGGGTGAAGACGTCGAGATTTTCCTTGGGCACCCGCATCATGGTCGGCAGGCCGACGGAGAAAACATAGATTCCATAGAAGCCGAGCACGTCCAGCCAGCGAAGGCCGGGAATCAGCCCAAAGAGCGAAGCGAGCCAGACCGGCGTGAAGGAATAGGCGGTCAGCATCAGCGCGCGGCGATCATCGGTTTTTCCTTCGAAATGCGGCGCGATCGCCGAAATCACGAAAGCGACGAGAAAGAACGCCGGCAGGCTGAAGAGATATTGAACGAAGGCGCGATAAAGCCCTCCAGACAAGGTCGGGTGCATCATTTCTTGCGCGCCGTAGGAGAAACCGAAAAGCCACGAGCCGAAGAAGCTCGCGAAGGGCGGCAAAAGCGCCAGTATGGCGATATAATTGCGATAGAGTTCGAAGACCGACGTATCCTCTTGCGAAATCTGCGCCCACTCGGACTGCGGCGTCAGAATTAAACCCTTGATCCGCGAGAGCAATCTCATTCCCGTCTCCATTGATTCGCCGCAAGCGTCATAATTATAGGAGCGGGCTTGCGGGCGCTGGGCGCTCCATGCGAGGGAGAATGCGGCCACTGCGGCCGGTTTGGTGATCGATGGCGCAACCTAACGCGACGGGCCGCATGAGAAAACTGCTGGAATATTTTTGGCCGACGGTCGGGCTGATCGCCGTCGTCGCCTCTTTCTTCCTGCTCTATCGCGAATTTAGAGGAGAGTCGGTTGGCGTCGAGGTTTGGGCGAATCTGAAGGCCATACCAGCGACTCACTATCTCTTCGCCGGCCTGTCGACGCTTGTCGCCTATGCGGCGCTCGCCTGGTACGATCGCATCGCGCTGCTGCATCTGGGAGTCAAACATATCAACTGGCTGTTTATTTCGGTCTGCTCGTTTACGACCTACGCGTTGTCGCACAATATCGGCGCGAGCGTTTTCTCGGGCGCCATGGTGCGCTATCGCGCCTATTCGACGAAGGGGCTGACTGCGACGCAGGTCGCGACGCTGGTGGTCCTGTGCTCCTATACGTTCGGCTTCGGCAATGTGCTTCTCGCCGGGCTTTTGCTCGCCTATGACCCAGCGATCATGCAGCGGCTGTCGGGCTTCCTGCCGGATGTCGTGACAAACCCGAGCACCGCGCTCGTCGTCGGCCTTGCCTGTTTGGCCTTCGTCGTTCTCTACATCATCGGGTCGCTGATGCATTTCCGCCCGATCCACCTCTTCGGGCGCTTCGAGATTCTCTACCCGCGGCCGGGCATTATGTTGCGCCAGCTTTTCGCCGCGCCCCTCGAACTCATCGGCGCGGCCGGAATCATTTATTTCGCGCTGCCGGAGCAGGGCAATCCGGGCTATCTCGTCGTGCTGGGCGCCTTTCTTCTGTCCTTCTCGGCGGCTCTGGTGTCACACGCGCCGGGCGGGCTCGGCATTTTCGAACTGTTGTTCATCAAGGTCATGCCCGACGTGCCGCGGCTGAAGGTCTTGGCGGCGCTCTTGGTTTGGCGGCTCTTCTATCTCATCGTCCCCTTGCTGATCGCACTCGTCGTCGTTGCGCTGTTCGAGCGCAAGAAGCTCGTCGAGCGCTGGCGCGGGATCGAGGAGCAACTGCAAAAGTAAAACGCCGGACATCCCTGACCGGCGTTGAATGATTCGGCGCTGGCGCCGAGGCTACATTCGATATTGCTGGAGACGCGTCGTTCGCAGCCCCGCTAGTCCGTGCTGGTCGATCGACATCTGCCAGCTCAGGAATTCGTCCACCGTCAACGTGTAGCGGCTGCAAGCCTCGTCGAGCGAGAGAAGGCCGCCGCGCACCGCCGCCACCACTTCCGCCTTGCGCCGAATGACCCAGCGCTTCGTCGAAGCGGGAGGTAAATCCGCAATGGTCAACGGACTGCCATCGGGGCCGATGACATATTTGACACGGGGACGGTGCGTCTCGGTCATTTCACTCACTCGCTACTCAAACAGCCATGTAGTAGCGATCCTTATAGAACCGTCGCTTTAAGAATTGCCTAAACCAATAGCTTCTATAAGCAATGGAAAATAAACCAAATTTTAGGAAAACGCGGCGGCTCGGAGACTTGGCGGCCCGTCGATTGACTCGTCGACGCCGCAATCGGCGCCCGATTTCGCCGGGTTTTGCTTATGACGAGCCTTTTTTGACGGCGCGACCAAGTTTAGGAATGCCAATGGCGAGGTTTGATTTTGGCGAAGCTTCAAAAACATGTCGTTAACTGTCTCAACCATTCGGGCGAAAAGGTGACGAGCGTGGGCGGGGCCGCGCGGCCCGACGCCAATTCGGAAAGCGCATGACCTGCATTGGGGTCATCCTCGCCGGCGGATTGGCGCGGCGCATGGGCGGCGGCGACAAACCGCTCGCCGAGATCGCCGGCCGTCCGATCCTTCAGCTTGTGATCGATCGGTTGAAGCCGCAATGCGCGGCGCTGGCGATCAACGCCAATGGCGATCCGGCGCGCTTTTCGGCGTTCGGCCTGCCGGTCGTCGCCGACAGCGTAGAGGGTTTCGCCGGACCGCTCGCCGGCGTTCTCGCGGGGATGGACTATGCCGCCGCGAGCGGCGCCGCCGACGTGCTCAGCGCGCCGGGCGACACGCCATTCCTGCCCGCCGATCTCCTGTCGCGGCTCGAAGCCGCGAGAACGCGCTCGGGCGCGCGCATCGTCGTCGCCGTATCCAACGGGCGAACCCATCACGCCGTGGCGCTCTGGCCGGTCGCGCTGCGCGATGAGCTGCGGCGCGCGCTGGTCGAGGAAGGCGAGCGCAAAGTCTCGGCCTTCATCGGACGCTACGCGAATGTCGTCGTCGACTGGCCGGCCGAGCCGTATGATCCCTTCTTCAACGTCAACAGGCCGGAGGATTTGGCGCGCGCCGCGGCGATAGCCAAGGCGGGATCGCACGGCTAGATTGACGCGCGACGAAGGCTGGGGGACTGACGCCGACAATGAGCGTGCAAGCAAAAAAGAACGTTAAAGAGAAGGTCGAGGAGGAAGCCAAGGCCTTCTTTCCGGTCTTCTTATACGTGTGGTTCCTGCTCGCCGTGCTCGGCGTGCATAAGTCGATCGTCCTGTCGCAGGCGCATATCGCGCAGCATCAAGGCTTCGCCGTCGCCAAGGCGCTGGCTTTCGCCAAGGTGCTGTTCGTCGCCAACAAATTCGGAGTCTGGCGCGTCTTCGACAAAATGCCGCTGATCGCGCCGATCTTGGTCAAGTCGCTGCTCTTCGGCATTCTGCTCATCGACATGGACTTGATCGAACAGGCGCTGCTCGAGCATTTTTGGCCGTCCCATGCCGACCACGACGGCGTGAACCTTTCCAATCTGCGCGTCTTGCTTTCGGTCGGGCTCGTGACCTTCGCCGCGCTGATTCCCTTCTTCGGCTATCGCGAATTCGCCAAGCTCGTCGGAGAGAAGGAGCTGCAGAAGGTTGTCTTCGTGCGTCGCGAGACGTTCGTTCCCCAGCGCGAGGCCGAGCGGCCCGCTGGCGCGGCGACTGCGGAAACCGTCGAAAGCTAGATCGCGCCGTAAAAATTGGAATCCGGTCGCATCCTCCGCGAGCGGCGGATGCAAGCGCGCTGGAGCCTCCGGCCGCCGTCCGTTCGCCGACGACTAAAAAGGCCGTGGCGCGAGATAGCCGTCGAATATCGTTAGCGGCCCGCTCAGCGTCACGCGCACCGCCGGCGGGTCGACAGGCTTGAAATGGCGGTCCATGATCCCGATCGACTCGCCGGGATGCGGAAACAGCAGCAGGTCTTGTCTTACGAAAGAGCCGTAGCCATAGGAGACCGCGTCGCCGCGATTGTCGAGGATGTTGAAACCATCCACTTGTGCTTTCCACCCATTCTCGAAGCGATAGCCGAGGCGGACATTCAGCGTGCCCGCCGGAATGGATTGGATCTGTCCGTCCTCGGTCAGCGGCCTCGCGCCGAAGTAACGGTAACGCAGCGCGCCGAACCAGCCGGTTCGTTCTCCGACCTCAAGGCCGCCGGTGGCGATGACTGTCGGCGCATTGGTTAGATAATTGCCTGGACTATTGCCCCGGATATTCCACGGAAAGATCTGGTCGAGCTCCGTTCCGCCAGTGACGATGCTGGTGTAGATCGCCTGCTGAACGGCGTCGTGGCCGCGAAACCGCGCGTGAGTCGCGGCGACTTCGCCATCGAAACTGAGCCAAGTCGTCGGCGTGTAGCGGCCGGTCCATTCGAATCCATATCGCCGGCTGGGTCGCCCGAACACCGTGGTGCCTTCGTCGCCCTCGAACAAATTCTCCGAGTCGAAGTCCTGCCACCAGAGGGACAGTGAAGTGTCGAGCCCTTCGAGAAGGGCTTTGGTGCGGATGCCCGCTTCAGCCCCGCGCGTCTTCACCAGCAATGGCGTGGGAAGAATTAGGCCCTGCTCGGTAAATGGCGTTCCGCCGTGGGGGTCGAACCGCTCAACCGTGCCGCGCGCGTCGCTGCTCTGCAGGCCCTCGCCGAAATTGAGGAAGAACTCGGTGTTATTGAAAGGTCCCAGCACCAGCCCGGCTTTCGGACTGCCCATGGTTTGCGCCTTGCTCCCGGAGTTGAACGGTCCGGTCCAGGCGAAGCAGTTCTCCGTATCTATGCCCGCGAAACAGAAGCCTGCGCCGCCATCGCCGAAGAGCGGCGGACTAAACGGAGTCTGGATAGAATTGACCGAAGCCGCGAGATAATCGAAGCGGGCGCCAACGGTCGTGCGCAGCCAAGGCGTCCAAAAGGCCGTCGTGTCGGTCCATAGGCTGACATTGCCTTCCTTGATGGAATCGTTTCGAGGCGTGTCGAATGGATTGCGCGCGAAGCTGTCCTGCAGGCCATTGCGGATGTCGTCGTAACGACCCTGCAGACCGACGCGGGTGATGATCGGCGTTTCGCCAACATGCCAATTCAAGCCGTGTACGGCGTTCATGCCGATGATCGTGCGCCGGTCGAAGCTCTGGAACTGATCGCCAAGGTCGGGATGTTCGAGAATGCCCGTCGTCATGTCCCAAAGATTGAGCGTCGTGCGGATCACATAACCTTCAACTCGCGAAAACGTGTCCTCGTTCGTCTCGCTCCACCGCGCCGACAGGCTGTAGCGATTGGAATTTCCGTGCTGGCTCGGATCGAGCGTTCCCCAACGGGAAAGCAGGCCTTCGTCGACCGTTCGCGCCGGAATCTGGTCGGTGGCGTTCCAGTGATTGCTGTAGGCCATCGCGGTCAATGAGACGCCGTCCGCCTGGGTGCCCCGGCTCCATCGAATGAATGAATTGAGCTTCTTGGTGTTCTCGGCGATTTCCCAGGGACCGTTGTAATGATTGGCCTCGGCGACGGCGAGAAGGTCGCCGCCCTCGACCGCCCAGGAATTCGCGACGACCGAACGCGCCCATCCGAAGCTGCCGCCGGTGACCGACAGCATGCCGCCCGGAACCCGGTCGAGATATTGCATGTTTACCTGGCCTGCCGACGCGAAAATGCCGCCGTCGGCGAAATAGGGGCCCTTTCGCACCTCGACCGTGCTGAACAATTCGGGGATGACGAAATTGGCGTCGGCGTAACCCTGGCCATGCGCATGCGACGGCATATTGATCGGCATGCCGTCGATCCACAGGGCAATGTCGTTGCCATGGTCGAGCGCGAAGCCGCGGAGGAAATACTGCATCGCCTTGCCCGAACCTGAGTGCTGCGCGACAAGCAACCCAGGTACGATCTCAAGAGCTTCGGTCGGTTGTGCAAAGGGTATCGCGTTAACCTGCGGCCCTGTGAAAGTTCTCGCGCTAGAGGACGTGTCGGGCGCCTTGGGCTGGGACAATGGCGCCCTGGCTTCCGCCAAGGACCAAGGAACCGCCGCACTGGGGCCAGTATCGGAGCTCGGCGCACTCGGCGCACCGACGGGTGTTGCTCGCGCAGGACGCGGCCCAGGGGCCGACACAACCTTGGAAACACGGGCCTTTTTGCCGCCGACGTCGATCGTGGGAAGGCGGTGCTGTGCGGACGCGGAACCGGCGGCGAGCGTCAGAGCGAGCAGGCTGGAGCTCAATGCGAGCGGGTGGCGTGACATGGCGAATTTCCTTGGCGGAAGCTGGCGACGCGCATGGACCATGGCGGCCGCAGGTTGACCTGAAACAGGTTCAGACGCATACGCTGAATTGGCGGGCTATTTGTTGCGTCAGGCGGGGCGCATCGCGCGGCCACGCCGGCAATCAGATCAGCAAATGATCGGAGGGGCTCGCGAACGGTTCGCCTTGGCGAAAGCCGTAACAGGCGCCGACGATGCAGGCGGCCTTCGGTCGGCTCGCGCTGAAGCTCGTAAGGGAGCGTTAAACGCCGCGACTAAGGGAAGAAGCTCGACGCCAGGCCAGGCGCAACACTGGCAAAACGAACAGGCGCAAGCATCCTTATTTTTATCCGCGGGGACTTCATTGCTCGCATGATTGGCGTTAGCGCAGTCGTGAGCTTTGAGGGTCAGCGCCGCCGCGACGGGGGCAAATTCGATCCGCCCGCCGATAAACATGGTCAGCGCGATAAGAATCAAGCAAAGCTTTGGGGTCAATCGCCGCATAACGAATCCACCACAACCGCCCACGAACACGTTGTTTAAATGAATAATTGAAGCGGAACTTGGCAAACGAGCGCAACAATCAATTGAAGCGAGCATATTTCCGCACGATGTGGCGCTTTTGCCACAATCACGCCGCAGCGGCCGCTTCCTCCAACGAAAACGCGCGCCGCCCCTTATACGAAGCCCGGATCGATCTCGATCGCGCCGTCGAGCCAGGGCGGCGTCGGCAGCTTCTGACTGCGAAGAAAGGCCGGGTTGAACAGTTTCGAGGCGTAGCGCGCGCCGCCGTCGCAAAGCACCGTCACGATCGTATTGCCGGGACCCATGTCGCGAGCGAGGCGGATGGCGCCGGCCACATTGATTCCGGAGGAGCCGCCGAGCAGCAATCCTTCCTTCTCGGCAAGATCGAAGACGACGCGCAGCGCCTCGTCGTCTGGAATGCGATAGGCGACGTCGACCGGCGCGCCTTCGAGATTGGCGGTGATCCGGACCTGACCGATCCCTTCGGTGATCGACGAGCCTTCGGCCTTCAGCTCTCCGGTCGTGTAAAAGGAATAGAGCGCCGCGCCAAATGGATCGGCGAGCCCGATCTTAACATCCGGGTTTCTTTCCTTGAGCGCCATGCCGACGCCGGCAAGCGTTCCGCCGGTCCCACAGGCGCAGATGAAGGCGTCGACCCCGCCGTCGAGCGCTTCGTATATTTCGGGGCCGGTGGTGGTGAGATGCGCGACGCGATTGGCGACATTGTCGAACTGATTGGCCCAGACGGCGCCGTTCGGCTCCTCGCCGGCGAGGCGCTCGGCGAGCCGGCCGGACAGCTTCACGTAATTATTGGGATTGGCGTAGGGAAGCGCCGGCACTTCGACGAGCTGCGCGCCCTGCAGGCGCAACATGTCCTTCTTTTCCTGGCTCTGGGTGTCGGGAATGACGATCACCGTGCGAAAGCCGAGCGCATTGGCGACGAGCGCGAGGCCGATGCCGGTATTGCCGGCGGTGCCCTCGACGATCGTTCCGCCCGGCTTCAACAATCCCTTTGCGCAGGCGTCTTCGACGATCGACAAGGCGGCGCGATCCTTCACGGATCCGCCGGGATTCATGAATTCGGCCTTGCCGAGGATGCGGCACCCCGTCGCCTCCGAGGCGGCGCGCAATTCGATGAGCGGCGTGCGTCCGATGGCTGCGATGACGCTGGAGGCGACGGTCATTCACGATCCCCATTAGTGGCGGATCGTTCCTAACCGACCGACGCCTGACGCTCAAAGGCGAAAATCGCGCCATGACGGGCGCGTTCGCCGGGCGCCAGCAGCCTCATCGAGGGCTTTTCATAGAGATCGCCGCGAAATTCCTCTGGGTCGCCGTAGCCGGTCCACGGCTCGATGCAAAGATATGGCGCGGGCGGCAGCGTCCAAAATCCGACATGGGGGAAGTCTTGCAGCGTCACCGCAAGCCGCCCGCCCGCCCCATTGTCAAAAACGAGGCTGTGACTGGCTAGGTTGAGAAAGCACAGCGCGTCATGCGCGAACATCAGCGGCTCCAGCGGCAGCCGTCGCCCGACGAGCGGGGTTTTGCGGATCGGCTTCGAGAAGAGTCCGCCGGGTCCGATGATCGGAACGTCGGGGCGCTCCTCGGTCTCGAAGGTGATCGCATGCGGCGCGTTGGAGCCGGCGAGCGGCCAGCAAAAGGCGGGATGCAGGCCGCAGGCGTAGGGCAAGGGCCGCGAGTCGATATTCGCGACGATCAGACTGTTTTCCAGCGCGCCGGCGTGAAGCCGGAATTCCACCTCGAAGCGGAAGGCGAAAGGATAGAGCGCGCGGGTCTCGTCATCGTCGACGAGCGTGAGGCGCAGATAATCGTCGCGTCGCTCCGCGACCTCGAAGCGCTTCTTCCAAGCGAAACCGTGAAGCGACAGCGGATAGATTCGACCGCCGACGCGGACCTGACTGTCGCGCGTCCAGCCGACGATTGGAAACAGCACCGGCGCGGTCTGGTCCCATATCTTCGGGTCCTTCGCCCAGATCATGTCGACGCCTTGCGCGCGCCAGGCGGCAAGCTCCGCGCCATGGGTCAAAATCTCCGCGCGGTCGCCGGAGAGATGGGTGAGCGCGATCGCGTCGGTCATGGACCAATCCTATCGTGACGGGCCACCCCGAGCGAATGCTTAGAATAACGGCAATCTGCCGTTGCGCCGCTTGAGCGGCAGCAGTCGCCGCAATAATGTCGCGCCGCCATGCCTCCAGCATGTCGAATGTCAAAGAGAAGGGCTCATGACAATTAGCGGTCTGGTAGCGGATGCCGGCGACGGGGTCTTCAGGATGGAAGCGACGCTCTTTTTCTCGACATTCACCACCTTGCTGGCGGTGATCAATCCGTTCGAGGTGCTGCCGGTCTTTCTGATGCTCCAGAGCGAGAAGAGCAGGGAGGAACGGCGCCACGTCGCCTTCATGGCCTGCCTCTATGCGCTGCTGCTGATCCTCTTCTTCCTGTTCTTTGGCGCGGTGATCCTAAAGATATTCGGCGTCTCGCTCGCCATGGTGCGCATCGCCGGCGGCATCGTGCTGACGCGCATCGGATTTGAACTGTTTCTGCCCTCGTCCGATGGAGAGAGTTTTCTCGCGTCGGCCGGCGCGAACGCCAACATCGCCTTCATGCCGCTGGCGATGCCGCTGATGATCGGTCCAGGCCCGATCGCGACGGTGCTGGGCATGACAGCCACCATCGAACATTCTTCCCATGCGG
>Ga0233425_10002086_pt1 | contig 40852 bp, 39 predicted proteins | sample Watercolumn_Towu_2_FD_181712 | JGI IMG/M metagenome (GOLD analysis project Ga0233425, IMG submission 181712) | Freshwater microbial communities from Lake Towuti, South Sulawesi, Indonesia - Watercolumn_Towuti2014_140_MG | ecosystem: Environmental > Aquatic > Freshwater > Lake | place...
TTACAATCACCACCGCCCGCACAGCTCACTCGGGCACCTGACCCCGAACGAGTTTGTCACCCAACGTCAGGAGGAACCGACCGTCGAAGAAGGCGTCTGCTCTGGTTAAGAACTGTCTCGGAAGGGGGCCAACGTCACTTAGCCGATTTGTCCAGCTTTGGCTGGCCTAGTTTTGTGGGAGGGGGTCAGCAGCGCCTGGCTCCAAGGCTCAACCCAATCCGGATGAGTTAGCGCATACCGATCGGCAAACCGCTGCCGCGCATCCTGGGTGGCTTCGCTTGCCCACCAACTCTCCACCGTGTCATAGACCACCGCCAGTTTCGCGGCCGCTGCTTCCGGAGAATCCCAGAGTATCCCAACCTTCCGAAGATCGTCGAAGTATGGTTGCGCTTCGTCCCGCACCTCCCAACGTTTTGGATCCCAAAACGCCAGAGTGGGCACGTTGGCAGCCAATGCTTCTAAGAGCGGTCCGCCACAGTAATCAATGACAGCCACTCGTGTCCGCTCCAGGAGCTTGACAAAGTCATGCTGCTCATCCCATCGAACTTCCGGCCATTTGCAACCGATGCGTTCTTGAAGCGTACAGGGATGATCAATCACCGCCGGATGAGGCCGCATCATGATTTGTTTTCGAAGCATGCTTGGAACCGCGGCAAGAAATCGGAGCTTCCATTCAATATAGGCCTCCATCTGCGTAGCGATTTGGGAAGTCTGCAGCCTATAGACATAGCGAGGATTCTCATCGGAAACGAATAGGACCGAGTCAGACTCTGGAGACTTCCTGAATTGTCGCCCATATCGCGCCGATAGTATCGGATTGGGTAGGTTTTGCACCGATCTATCCTCACCATTCGCCCATCCCCACACCATGAAGCGATCGGCGAGTTTCACCTCGTGCCGTTCGTGAGGGACATAACGGAGCTGGCCATATCCACCGCCGTGCTGCGCCGCAAGAAGTCGCGTGCTCTTCTTTTCAACCGCCTCAGCCGCAAAGAGCTTGAACTCCTCGTCGTAATACCACCCCACAGCCGAGAGGATTGCCGCGGGAAAGTGGCAGTGCTGGAGAACCCGGGTTCTCCAGGATGGGAAGCATTCCAAATACCTCGTCGGAAAGTTGTTCGGCAGGAACTGGACAAATATCCGTTCAAATTCATCCTGAGAAGGAAGCGTTGCTAGACCCTTTCGCTTGGAGTCAAATTCAGGATTCCACACGGACAAAGGGCGCTCCACATGCAATTTGAACGGCACGATCCGAATCCCCTTTCGCCATAACTTCGGCACCGCTTTTAAGGGAACAGCGGAGCCCCCCATCATATGGCAGAAGACGATTCCCTGGCACCCCAGCCGAAGAAGTGCCCGCCCAATCTTCTCATACGCCTGATGCAGCGCCCATCGCCCCACCGTTCCGAATGCAAAGTGCTCATTGTCCGATGCTGCCGGTTTGCATTGACCAAGGGCCTCCGGAACACGCGTCGGAAACTTCTTCCCCATTCCCGACAGGATCTGACTGCAAATCTGCAGATTGTAATAATCTGTCGCATCTCCATCGTTGATGGTCACCGATGCCAAGGCCTTGGCATCGGTGATGCCAAGAAATGATTGCAATTCCGGGACAAGAGTCTGAAGATGCGGATCGAGTCTGAACGCATCAAGCAGATGGCTGTAACGGTCATAAAACTGATGCAGGAAATGCAGCAGCCAGGGACCGAGAACAATCCTCCAGTAGCGATGGCTGTAGGACTGACCATTTACGGCATTGAGGTATTCCGCAAGATTCCTCAGCAAGCGCTCGTATAGGCCATCGACATATCGAGTTGCTTCATAGAAGCGATCCCGATCATCCCATGGACTTGTCAGAACCTTATATTCAAGCCCCTCCCATTCTGCTCGCCGGCTCCCTCGCCGGCACCAGTTGCCGAGAAAGAGAATTTCCTCATTCTTGTTCCAGAACTCACTGAGCGCCGTCGTGGCTAAAAACACGACATTGGCCTATTGAGTTTGAAATACCTGGGCGACACCGGTCATTTCACGCGCTACTACGTCCCTGATCTGCTTCAATTCCAATTGACCCAACAGCACCCTGCCGCTGCAAGCGATATAGCGTTGCACCTGAGCGACGCTGGAGGCCCCTGGAACGATGACCGATATCGTCGGATTCGAAAGGATGAACGTCAAAGCAAACTCCAGCAGTGTACGATCTTCCACATTTAGCGCAGCCTGAATACGATGCAAGACATTGAGACGATCCTCAAAGGCCTTCCCGGAAAAATACAGCGAACGTTCGTCATTGGCGGAAAATTGCGTTGCATGCGTATAGGTTCCCGCCAAGAGCCCGCTGTTCAATGGAGACCGGACGATCACACCCAAACCTGCCGCGTGTGCTTGGGCAATCAAGTCTTCTGTCTTGGAATACAGCAGGTTGTAGAGTACCTGAAGGCAATCCACGGCACCTGATCGGATCGCCAAGAAACCGGTCTCCTCTTCCCCCACCACAAGGCCGGCATACCGTATTTTCCCCTCGCGCTTGAGTTGATTCAGAAACGCAAATACACTGCCGTCTTGGAGAGCCGCCTTGCTCGGTTTATTCAGCTGGAACAAATCCAAACAATCGACTCCAAGGCGGCGCAAGGAGCGATGCACCTGCTCCTGCAGATAGGCTGGGGAAAACTCACGAGTCCCATCAGGCTTCCTGCCGGCCTTCGTTGCGATGAGCACGGCCTGCTTGATGCCTTGCGGGAGTTCACCAAGCAAGGATTCAGCCATACCATACTCATCACCCGTGTCGAAGAAGGTCACACCACGCTCGATAGCGACGCCCAGGATTCTCCGGGCAGTCTCCAGCGGAACAGGCTTCGCACCGTGGACCTGCCCATCCACATTCGCCAATTGAGCCGTCCCCAGTCCAATTTCGGAGACCACCACCGGGAGCGCCCCCAGAGGACGGGACTTCATGGTGTCTCAGCCTCCCTCACACCTCAGCCAAGGGATCCGGTTTATCTATGACAAGTAGATTGGAATGGGATTGCCGTAATGTTTTCACACAAGTTCGGCAAACTGGATTTTTGTACCATTCCCCCCGACGGTGTAACTCCCGTAGCGCTTCCATCTTTGTCCCATTCCAACAGGACTTGATTGTATCGCCACCGTTCATATTTCCAAGGATAAACTCCTTCGAGTGTTCCCGAATTGGCACTCCACACGGCATGACATTCCCCTCGGTGTCGATCACCGGGCTTTCCCAAGGCTGACTGCAATGAAACGGCTCTGAATCAGCATATTTTTGTACAAGTTTCGCCTCGGATAAGTGTCGATCTTCGTCAGGCTTCTCGAATGGCGAAAAATCAATGCACTCCTGGAAGCTAATCATGTTAAGGCCCGGCTCGTTTCTCCAGAAATTAAAAAAGCTCTCGGTTTCGTGAACATTGTCCTTTTGCACCACAAAACTGACACGCGTTCTTACGTGACTGGCCTGTTTGTCTTGCTTGATTTTCAGAAACTCTCTTACGTTCTCTATGACCCTACGGAAATTCCCTCCCACGCGAACGACGTCATAGACCGATTCGCTGTAGGCATCTATGGAAAAATTCACTTTGGTGATGCCATCATCGACCAACCTTGCCGAGCGTTCCGGGCTCAACATATTCGCATTCGTATGAAGCCAGAGGTCAAGGATACCGGCACTTTTCGCTTCTCGAACCATGTCGAAGAACCGCGGATTCATCATTGATTCCGCTTCATGATCCATCAGCATGGCGCTCAACCTATTTGCTTTACATTCCTCGAGAATCTTTTGCCATAGTGAGAGGACCATGTGATTCGCACGTCGCTCCCCCTGACCAGCGACCCTGGGACAGAAGGGACATTCCAAGTTGCAGTGATACGATGCCTCTATTTCGATGGACAGGGGAAACGGCCCTAAGTATTCTCGCCGTTTTGCCAACTCGAACTTCTCTCGGTATGCCAAATAATCTGCGGACTGATGCTGCCGCCAAGATGGATCAATCTCATGCTCCTTGACCACATCCCAGTACTCCCGGATCTGATTCTGCTTACTGATTGAGGACATGGCTTCCATCATCACAGTGCAGCCCTTTGCATTGCCTAGGCCGGCGCTTTAGAATTTGCTCCGCTAACCACAGGTCAAATTCGTCGTCTATCTCCACATTTTGCTCGCGATCGGTTACCATTTGCTCAATCCGAGTCCCATAGCGGTCCCCCTTGCGAACGAGATCCGCCTTCATCACGTACACATTTCCGTCGTCGTAGAAGAATCCTGAGACATCCTGCCTCCGCATCCCTTTCCCTCTGCCATACTCGACATATTTGCAAATGAACCCAGTTGCAAGGGAATCGGCGCCGGTTTCGATAAACCGTTGTATGCAGCGGTCGATCAAGTCCGAATCCCTGATGGGCGATGTCGCCTGGAGCAACACAATTGTTTCTGCAGGCACCAGCGCCAAAACGTGCTGCAGTACGCTGAGCGTGGTGGTCTCATCCGTGGCCAATTGTTCAGGGCGCACAAGAACTTCCGCTCCAGATCGGCCAGCGACTTCGGCAATCTCCTGGTCTTCAGTCGAAACAAGATAGCGGTCCAGACTCTTGGAGGCCTTAGCCGCTTCGATTGTCCACACAAGGAGCGGCTTGCCGAAACAGGGTCTGACATTTTTCCTGGGAACCCCCTTGCTGCCCCCCCTGGCCGGAGTTACGCCAAGAATCATAATCTCTCATCATTTGCGAATGAGCAGCCCATGCGCATTACTTGTCCCATAATCCGCCTGCTGGCTTCTTATTCTTTACGCCTGATCTCGGAAAGCAACACGAATGCATCCTCTTTCGCTATCTTCCGCATCTCTTTTCTGATCTCATTCAGCCGTGAACGGGGCAGCTGCCCCCCTCGATTGAATGTCTCTTCATCGCTCTGTTCGCACACCTCCCTGCGATCCGACTGCGAACTCTCCTGGAGACTTACTTGCCCCCGTGCGTTCCAAAGAGCCATCAACCAGGGGAGAAATTTCCTCCCAAACTCTTTGTCTTGTTCGCACATGCCCAAGAAAGGGGCCAGCCAGGGAGGCAAACTCGAACGGGGGTTCACTGCCAAATCATCGCTCTGTTCTGTAAGATCGGAACCCTTCTTGTCCCCTTTCAGCGCCTGGCTATTCTCGCGTGCTCCACTCTCGAATTTCATTTGGTATAAACACTCGAAGAGTGCCTGCCCGAGCTTCTGCGAGAATTCAGAGCTGCGCCCACATTCATCGACCAGGGGCCACAGCCATTCAGGAGCCACTACATAATATGAGAAGTAGTTGCGAAGGCGGACGAGATCCTCTCCTGAGAGCCCACCCAATTTGAGAGCCGAACCTATCCCTCTCGTATAGGTGATAAAATTCGCTGTCGGTGAGCTTAACAGATTGAACTCAAAATCCTTGTCCAGCAGGCCTTTGATTTCGCAAAAGGTTCTGATCGGCGTTCCTTTATAGGGATAAAAGATCCCGACCGACTGGGCTTCGGTCTCAAGTATCTTGTTTAAACGGATAGTGTCAAACACATCCTCACGACGTTCGAACGGAAGACCTATCATATTAAACGATACGCCACGGATATTGTGTTCACGTAGCAATCGAAACGCTCTCACATAGGACCCATTGTCCGTATTTTTGTCGAGCACGCCTTTTCTCAGGTCTACGTTGCCAGTTTCCAATCCCAGGCTCGCTGACGCACAACCAAATTTCTTCAACAGGCGCACGGTGCGCGGAGTGACACTTTGCGCAGTCGTCTCCATGGCAAAAGGAATGCCCACTTTCTTGCTGTATTGATCTGCCAGCGCTTCCAACCGTCCAAGACTCATCAGTAAAAACGTTTCATCCCAAAATCTGAGAAACTCTATCCCGTAACGCTTCTTAAACCAGAGTATCTCGTTTATGACACGAGCAACCGACTTCTCCCTATGGTATTCTCCCTTGCCCCGGTAAACTTCCTGCAATTCAACATTGATGCAGTACGAGCATGTATATGGGCATCCGCGACTCATCTCTACATCGCCATATTTGTATACGTGGCCGTCAAATGGCTTGAAAAATGCCGCTTCCGGATATATCTCCCAATCCGGATAGGGCAAGACATCCAAATCTTGAATCAGCGGACGAACAGGATTCTTGACAACTCCTTCAGGCGTTTTCACCCAGAGATTGGGGATACTTGAAATATCTTCACCGCGATCTACGCGTTGCCCGATATCTGCGATCGCCCCCTCCCCTTCGCCAACGCAAACCATGTCCACGCAAGGTTCCTGAATGATCCCGCTCGGATCAACCGATGCGTGCACCCCCCCCACGATTGTGGGTGTGCCAAAGTGCTGCCGAAGATGCCTTAGAGCGACCAAGCCAAGTGGATAATCATCGGATAATGCGGAGACTCCAATCATGTCCGGATGAAAAGCGTCAATTTCTTCCAATAGCTTATTCAGAACTTGTTTTATGCTGGACTGCTGCCTCTTCGGTAGCCGTTCCGGATTAGTCACACGCTTAAACTCCAGTGACTGTTCCCCAACAACCCTGTCACCAACCCCTTCACACATATCAAATTGCGTGAAATCAAACAGTTTAAAAGCATGCCCCGACTGCTTGAGAACAGCCGCTAGAGTCGCGATTCCGATCGGTTTATTTCCTGTCGCCCACTGATTTGGATATATCATGAAAAAGCGCATGGTATTCTCGATTATTAGATTAGGAACTCCGATGCTTGCATGATCCTGACCTTCCCCCCTTTGTTACACCACGGCCATGGAAGCTGAGTCTGGTGCCGTCTGGGGCCGGTCTTGATGATGGTGGATGAACTCCATTGGCGTCAGATCCCCGATGGTACTGTGCGTGCGCTCCTCATTGTATTCCCGTCGCCAGGCTTCAATCACCACCTGGGCTTCCTGCAAGGTCACAAACCAGTGCTCGTTGAGGCATTCGTCCCGGAATTTGCCATTGAAGCTTTCAATGAAGGCATTCTGGACCGGCTTGCCGGGTTGGATGAAGTGCAACTGCACCCCGTGTTGAGCCGCCCAGGCATCCAAGGCCATGCTGGCAAATTCGGGTCCATTATCAAGGCTCAAGCGCTCCGGCAAGGGCCGATTTCCAAAGAGCCGATCCAGGATTCGGCAGACACGCTGGCCTCCAATCGAGACGTCCACTTCGATGACCGGCACCTCTTTAGAACAGAGATCCGTCATCGTCAAGCACTTGAACCGTCGGCCCGTGGCCAAGCGATCATGGACGAAATCCATCGCGTAACAGAGGCCCGGCCCAGTAGGCCGGGGCAGCGGCACGCGCGGGAGTGCCACCTGCTTGCGTGCCCGACGACGTAATGAGAGCCCTTCCTCCCGATAGATCCGTTCGACCTTCTTGTGATTCACCCGCCAGCCCTCCCGCCGGAGCCGCACATAGATGCGCGGACTCCCGTAGCGCCGCTTCAGGGCCGCCAACTCACGCATCCGCGCCCGCAGCGCCTCATCCGCGGGCCGATGCGGCTGGTACCGCAGGGTGTTACGATCCAGATCGAAGACCCGGCACACGCGCCGTTGGCTCAGCCCAAAGCGTGCCCCCACCCACTGGGCGGCCGCTCGTTTCGCCTTGGGCCTTACCAGTTTTTTGCGGTGACCGCTTTCAGCGCCTGAATGTCGAGCGCCTGGTCGGCCACCATCTGCTTCAGCCGCCGGTTTTCCTCTTCGAGCTGGCGCAGCTTCTTCGCGTCGCTCACCTCCAGCCCGCCATATTTCGCCCGCCACTTATAGAAGGTGGCGTCCGAGATGCCGTGCTTGCGGCAGAGATCCAGGACATTGAGCCCCGCCTGGGCTTCCTTTAGCACCGCGATGATCTGTTCCTCGGTGTGTCGTTTCCGCGCCATAGGCCTCCTCCTGTCGGCCCATGACAGCACAGTCTAACTTCCAAGCCAATGGTCTAGTTTTCGGGGGGAAGGTCAATCCGACACCCTCTGATAGCTGGGGTGCTAAGAAGCATACGCTTCCTTACCCGTCATATCCATTGTTCGCGCAAAACGACGAACGCTTCTACCGCCTGGAAGCCCATCTCAACCCCACACCGCTGATATTTGCGCAATACTTCAGCAAGCACCAGCGCCAAAACTCGCTGCAGTACACTGAGTGTGGGTGCCTCATTCGAGGCCGATCGTTCGAGTCGCTCAAGAACTTCTGCTCCGGATTGACCAGCGACTTCGACAGCCGCTTCGATTGTCCACACAAGGAGCGGCTTGCCACAGAGCGTCCTAATATTTTTTCTCGGGACCCCCTTGCTCCCTCCTCTGGCCGGCGTGATGCCGAGAATCATCAGACGAGTGGAGTTCATCTACTTGGGGAACCGGGAACGAACAAACTGCTTAACGGCTTGTTCGCCTTTTGTGGGTTGTTTCGAGGACGTCCCCAGCAACACTTCAACCGCGCGAATCTCCTGAACCATGCTCTTCAGTTCATTAGGGTCGGCTGAGATGATGTGATCGGTCCCAGGCAGCGTCTTATCCAGCGTAAAGTGTTTTTCGATCACCTGGGCGCCTGCCGCGACTGCGGCAATAGAGGCACGAATGCCGATGGTATGGTCCGAATACCCCACCTGATGCTCGGGAAACCGGGCCCTCAACGTCCCGATCGCCGCCAAGTTCGCATTTTCCGGCTCGGTCGGGTACTGAGTTGTGCAGTGGAGAATCAAGAGTGCGCCCACTTTGCCAAGATGCTGCACGGCTTGCGCAGCTTCATCAAGCGTGGCCATGCCGGTTGAAAGAAAGACCGCCTCCGCATGCTGATTAACATAATCCAGCAACGGGAAGTTCAACATCTCGGAGGAGGCAATTTTGATCTTCTTTAATCCCAGCCGCTCGCAGAGAAATCTGGCCCGCTCGACAGTGAAGGGTGCGCTTAAAAACTCCACCTCTACTTTGTCAGCCACAGCCTTCAAGCGGAAGTGGTTAGCGTCGGATAGTTGGACTTTGCCGAACCATTCCTTCTCGGGATCGTTGTCCGACACATCGGCGGCCCGGTAGGACTGGAACTTGACGACGTCTGCTCCGGCTCGGGCCGCTTCGACGATCATGGCCTCGGCTCTCTCCATATCGCCGACATGGTTTTCGCCGATCTCTGCGATGACAATCGTATGCGCGTGCACGGCGACTCCCTTAGACATATGCCTGTTCCGGCATGGTACCGAACGGTTGAACTATTTCCGTTGGCCACAGCCGCCTAAACTCTTTCCACCCGGCCTTGACCTTGGCAGGATCAGAAGTCATGGCTCCAGGGCGGATCATATATCGGATGAGGGGTTTGGGGATGTAGCAGGGCGACTTTTTGCTTCTCTGCAAATACCGAAGGTAGAGGTCGTATTCCTCCCAGAACAGATTACGGTAACCGCCGACCTCCAACATGAGCTGGCGACGCATCATCGTCCCAATGGCGATCAAACGGAACACATCAAAATCGCCAACTTTGACGTATCGTTCTTCTCCGCCATCCGCCAGGAATTCCTCCCGATCGCAATACACGAAATCGGTGTCGCCACGGTCCAGCGGTGGACACATCTCTTCTAAGAGGGTCGGGCAAAAGGAATCGTCCGCGTCAAGCCGGACAATGTAGTCTCCGCGTGCGAGATCCAGCGCACGGTTGCACGAACGGACCAACCCCAGATTGCCTTCGTTCCGGAAATACCTGAAATTGGCATGGGACTGGTATTCACTTGCAGCTTTGGCTGTTCCATCCACAGATCCATCATCGATAAACACAACCTCGTAGAGATCACGCGAAAACGTTTGTTTGTATAGACTCGCCAGGGCATTCCGTACAAACTCGCCGTCGTTGTAGCAACAGAGCACGATGCTCACACGTATCATGACCAGATTTCCCGCACGACCATGAATGCCTCGGCCGCTTCACAGCCAACCTCGACCCCTCGTTTACGGGCGTAGGTCGCGATCCCTTCGGGCGACCGCGGATGAGGAAAGGCGCGCAATTCGCGTTGATAGCACGACAGCGCCTTAATTTTCTTGTCCAGATGAGGCCCGATGTCGACGTAATAATTGGGAGCGAATTGCGATTCGAGAAAGGGAGGAGCCTGGTCCGAGGACGAAGGAACCTCGTAGCACAACAAGCGGTCGGGCCGTGACCGAGCCAGGCTCCGACACACGATCATGGTAGCTTTAAATACGGCCTGGTGATCCTGATTCGTATCCCCCCGGTGACATGTATAGACAATATCTGGGGCGACTTCGTCACAGACCTTTTCAAGGGGAACAATGACATCAATCAACCGTCCGTCAAGCTGCTCGTCAGGCAGATTGAGAAACCGCACATCTTGATACCCAAGAACCTTCTTCGCTTCACGCGCCGCGGACTCCTCTTGAGCGATGGCCGTCTCGCTATACTGATGGTCATAGGCCCGATTGGCACAAATGCAGACCACCACCGTATCCCGCTGCGCAACATGTTTGGCTATGGTCCCGCCCATGCCGAGCGTTTCATCGTCCATATGGGGAGCAATGACTAGAACTCTCACTCGATGAACCCTTCGATCCAAAGTTTGCCGCCATCCAGCCGCGCGCGGTGGATGACCAGTTTCTTGTCGGCGTGCATCATCGTGAACGCCGACGGATACGGCGGCGCCAATGCCCGAATGAAATTGTACACATCTTTCAGCGGCCTCGACCAATCAATCTGGCTGTCGGCTGGCTTACGCGGTCTCGTGTATGAAGCCTGGGATTCGTCCTGCTTGATCCTTGGCGCACACCCACTCTCAATGAGGTCAACGTTTTCGGCCAGGAGGTCAGGCGCCAGGAGCATGATCTTGTCAAGCAGGGTCTTGACCGTATCCTCCCATGCAATCTCAAATTCCTTCTGCGCGATAATATCGCCGGTATCAATCCCCGCATCGTAATAGAAGAGCGTGATGCCGCTCCGCGCGAGCCCGTCTATAAGCGCCCAGCTCAGCGGAGCACCGCCGCGCCGGGCTGGCAAAAGCGAATAGTGGATACCTACGCAGCCCAGCGGCGCAGCATTGAGGATATCCTCGGGAATGATCTGAGACCAACTGACGACCACAACTAGATCCGGCCGGAGTTCCCGCACCTGCCGAACGGTCTCCGGGTCCTTCGTGGACTTGACCTTAAAGAAGGGAACTCCCGTTGAACCTACGAATTCATCGAACGGAACGAAGTCCGCGATCTTCGGACGCAAATCGTCGTGGACCGTGAAGATACCCACGACATTTTTCCCCACGCCCATCAAACGTCGAAGGCATGTTAGGCCAACTCGCTCGGCTCCGATGTACACGATGCGCAAAGGCGCTCCTTTAATTGCCAGCGGAAGAGACGCAGGGAGGGCTCAAATTCCTACCGTGCAGCGCAAGGACGTTTGCAGATGCTTCCCCAATCGTCGCCTCTTATCATTTAAGACAGTCGTCCACCCCATTCCAGACTGCTTGGGTCTTGGCCACCCTGGTTTTGTACCATTCGACGTATCGCTTCACACCTTCTTGGAAATGTGTCTTCGGTTCCCATCCCAACTCAACCTTGGCCAATTGGCTGGAAACCTCCTTTCCGGAAAAATCACCCGGACGTGATGGAACATACTCAATTTTCACATTGCCGATGACTCGCTGAATGGTTTCGGCAATCTGTTTGATGGTGATTCGCTCGCTACCATCCAAGTTATAGATCTTATTCTGGGCCACGGATTTGAGCGCCAGGACATTGCCTTCGGCCAGATCCTCAACATAGACAAACTTCCGGAACTGCGAACCGTCTCCCGCAATCGTCAGTGGCTCTCCCTTCAATGCCTTCGCGACAAAGATCGGAACAACAGCTCCATCTCTAGCGCGAGGCCCGTAAGGAATGCCATAGCGTAGGATCGTGACAGGCATTCCGTACAACTTGCTGTAGGACTGGCAGTAGTATTCGGATGCCATCTTGGTTGCCGTATAGAGATGCGAGGGCGCGCGCAACGGGGTCTGTTCATCTACATTCTGCTCCTGCGCTTCGCTATACACCCACGTCGTGCTGCCGTAGATCACCCGCTTGATCCCGCCCACTCGCCGCGCCGCCTCGAGCAGATTGATCGTGCCCCGGACGTTGATGGATTCTGCATAAGACGGATCGTTATACACATCTTTGACGTCCGCCACCGCGGCCAGGTGATAGACCGCATCTATGCCGTTCAAGGCCATACGGATTGCCTCAAGATCCATCAGGCTCGCCTGATAATACTCGATGTCTTTGCGAAACGTGGGTAACACCATGTCATAGACCCGGACTTCGACGCCCCGATCCCGCAACTTGTCCACTACATGCGAGCCAATAAAACCAGCCCCTCCCGTCACTAACACTTTCATGCTCGATTGCTCCTTCTAACCTGGGTTGATGGGATTGTAGTATAGCGGGACACACCAGTGATTCCGCGTTATCCATTCAGCCTTTGGGAATGAGCCTTCCCGCTTCATGATGGTATGGCAGAGTTTGTCATAGACCTTGCCCGTCGACTTCTCGATTGGCTCAAAAACAATATATTTGTAAAATCCTGAAACCATTCCTTCCGGCAACTTCAGTCGCTTGGAATACTGTGGATGAAGGTATTTCTCCGCCATTTCATTCTTCCAGCTGATGATCTGCTCCATTCGCTCAATTTGGACAAGACCGAGGGCGGCTGTAAATTCGGACATCCGATAGTTGAGCCCGTCCACTTCATGCTCAAACTTGCCGTAGTTTCGATACTTGCGAGCGTATTCGATCAGTCCGGGATGTCTGGAAACCAGCATGCCCCCTTCACCCGTTGAAATCGACTTGGTCGCGTAAAACGAGTAGGCGCCGGCGTCCCCAAATGTCCCCGGCTTCTGACCCTTCCAGGACGCGCCATGCGCGTGCGCACAGTCTTCCAGCAGCACTATGTTATTGGCCTTGCAGAACTCCGCAATGCGCAAGGTATCAAAGGCAAGATGCCCCCCGATGTGCACCAACCAGACACCGGCTAGATTATGCTGGGCCGCGGCGGTGACGACAGCCCCATAGCTCAAACATAGGTCCTCGCTGTTGCAGTCGCCAAAAACCACCTCACCCCCTGCCTTGACCACGGAGAGCGGCGTCGCCATGAACGTATTCGTTGGGCAGAGCACCTTCTTGCCCCTGAGCTGGAAATATTCCATGCATGCCATAGCCGCTCCAGTCCAACTGGACGTCGCTACGGCTCCCACGTCATTCCATCTTGCCCATTTCTCTTCAAAGAGTTGCGTGAATTTGCCTTCGGCCCATTTTTGGCTGGAGATGATTTCGTCCCAATACTCGTGGACCCTGTGTTTATCACGCGGGTCGAAGCCTATTCTGAACGATTGAAAGTCCACCGTATTCAACGCAGGCTCTTTGCGCATAGCTTCGCCCTCTCACTTACAGGTGTAAGATCCCGCTCACGCCACGGCGAGCGGACTTAAACGCCGAACGCTTGCGAACCGACGCCCGTTAATTCTCCGGGACCAGAGTTACGATCTTGTTGTCCGCAACTCCTGCCTGCGCAATCAAGGCCCGGATTTTCTCTACATTCTGGAGATCAGCGATCAGCACCGCATCAAAGTCGAAATTCGATAAAATCTCAATGGGTAGCAACGGATAGGAAAGAAACGTCCCTTCCTTGCCATTCACAAACCCGACGAAGGCCAAATCCATCTCGCGCAGCGTGAGATAGGCCAATTCGGCCAATTCCCCCGTCCCATAGATAACCAATCGCTTGCAATCGGCACTCGATAGTCCCGCGAGGATCTGGCCTAGCCGTCCGCGCATATCTCGATAGTAATAAAGAGAATATTGCATGTACTCATAGGTGAGGCGCGACTTCTCGGCGACACCGTATGGGGTCAGAAGGTATTTGATCCGGTTGTGGGGGATGGTCGTGATCTTGATGTAGCCTTTTCGCGCCAGCCGTTTGAGATAGAGGTTGGTCAGCCCGAGTGCGACCCCCAGCTTTTTCGCCAGGGTCCGCTGCGTGACATTGCCGTCTCGCTCAACTTCGCTGAGGAGCTGAAGGTCTCTTTGCGCCTGTAAGTCCATGCAAGGGTTACGTTTTTATAAAAACAGTTCACAATTTGAACACGAATGGGCTTTGGAGTCAATAAAAAAGGCCACAGCGACAATGCCACAGCTGGACTTCAATTGGCAGGGAGTACCAAACTGCAACGAAGGCCCCTCCATGGATGAAAATGGAAGCCGCTAACAAAGCTTCGTTTCTACGCTGTCTCGCATTTTTCGAGAGGCAGCCCTGCGAGTAGCCAGGCGCCTGCTCCACCTCGCGTTCACTTGACACCGTATCCTGCACCCACTAACATGCCTCTTCAAAATACTGAAGTTTTCTAATAAATTCGGCTTCTTTTTGTGCTCAGCCCCCTCGAACATTAACCGGAACTGCCTCTGTTTTGGAGTGCCCAAGGAACCCTATGATTTCCATTGTCATCCCAGTCCTCAACGAAGAAGAAACCCTGTCGGAGCTCAGGCATCGCCTCCTGAAGGCATCGGAGGCCTGGAGAGACACGTTCGAAGTCATTCTTGTCGATGATGGGAGCACGGACCGAACGCCGGCTATCCTGCGCGACCTCCACACCTCCGACCCTCGCTTCAAGGTCGTTCGGTTGTCCCGCAACTTCGGTCACCAAGTCGCCATCAGCGCCGGACTGCACTATGCCTCAGGCGACGCGGTCGCCGTGATGGATGCAGACCTCCAGGACGGCCCGGACGAGTTGACTCAACTACTCGCCAAGTGGCGCGAGGGCTATGAAGTGGTCTACGCCATCCGGCGGCGGCGCAAGGAGAATGTCTTCAAGCAGGCGGCCTACTGGGGCTTTTATCGCCTGCTCGGCTGGGCTTCCTCGATCTGGATTCCTCTGGACAGCGGTGATTTTTCCGTCATGGACCGGCGCGTGGTTGACGTGCTGAACGCCATGCCGGAACGCAGCCGGTTTGTCCGGGGGCTGCGGAGTTGGATCGGCTTCCGCCAGATCGGCATCGAGTGCGAACGGAATGCGCGATTTGCCGGCGAAGTGAAATACACGCTCGGGAAACTCATGAAGTTGGCCCTTGACGGCCTGATCAATTTCTCAGAGCGGCCGCTCCAACTCCTTTCCGTGACCGGATTCTCCATCGCCAGCTTGGCCTTCGTCGGCATGCTCTACTCCTTCATCTCGCGCCTCGCCGGCATCAGCCTGTTTGGCCTGAAACCGGCCGACACCCCTGGGTGGACCTCCCTGATCCTGGTCATCCTGTTCCTCGGAGGGGTGCAGCTCATCGGCCTGGGCATCATCGGGGAATACCTCGGACGCATGTATGGAGAAGTGAAGCATCGCCCGCTCTATGTCGTGAGGGAGGATTTCGGCTTCGCTGACACCCGGAAAAAGATCGAACACCTGGGGTAACCATGAGACCGATCTGGCAATGTGTCATCGAGCCGCTCGCTGGACACCGCCTGGACTCCCCATCCTTCAGTAGGCGGCGCAAGTGTCCGAGGTGCTCACGAACGACTGCCCCCATGCAACCCAATCCATGACTCCTTCCTTGTCAGCCCGGCAGAAGCTGATCGGCCATCGTAAGATCTGGCAACGGAAACCTGTCTTGCGGCGTCTCTATCGGGAATATTATCGCCGCATCGAGGACCACCTGCCATCCGGGGCGACCCACGTCGTCGAACTGGGAGGAGGCAGCGGGAACCTGAAGACCCACTTGCCGGCCGTCATCTCCACGGACCTCGTGGCTTGCGACTGGCTGGATGCGGTGCTCGATGCCCAGGCCATACCCTTTGCCGACGGCCGGATCGACGCCTTCGTGGCAGTGGATGTGCTTCACCATCTCGAACACCCGCTCCGCTTCTTCCGGGAAGCCGTTCGGTGTCTGCGTCCCGGCGGCCGCATTCTGCTCGTGGACCCCTACATTTCCCCGATGTCGTTTATCATCTTCAAGCTTCTGCATCCAGAACCGGTGGATTTGTCCGTAGACTTCTTCACCGACTCTGAGGACACCGAATTGTTCGGCAGGGATCCCTGGGACGCGAATCAGGCCACGGCCACGGTGCTTTTTGGGCGGCAACGGGACGCCTTTGAGCGCCAATTCCCGCACTTGCGCATCCTGACCCGTGAAACCTTCAACTGGGTCTGGCCGCTGACGGGGGGTTTCAGCTATCCTGCTCTGGTGCCCGAACATTGGGCGGATTGGCTTTGCCGGATCGACCGGTGGGAGTTGGCGAACAGATTGAGCGCCTTCCATGTCTTCATCGTCGTCGAGAAAATCAGGTAATCCTCCTTGAAGCAAGATGTGCATACCGAAGTCTCGCCGAACCACCATCCATCGGACTGCTGCGCCTCGTCCTGCGGCCGAATGGGCTCGCTGACCTTCTTGCTTGGCATCGGACTCCTAGCCCGCCTCGGCATGTTGTTTTGGTATCTGAGCACGCACGGATGGACCCCCGAGACCTGGGAATATGAAAAGATCGCGCTCAACCTCCTCGAGAAACACGAATTCTCTTACCCCTATCTTGGGAACGACTACCGTTCCTACGTCGGTCCCGTGTTTCCTTTCTTCTGCTACCTGCTGCATGTGATCGGAGGCCAGAGCCTCGCCCTCTATGTCGTCGTTCACCTCTCGCTTGGCCTGACAACCGTTTGGTTGACCTACCGGCTGGCGTCCAAATGGCTGGGGGCGCAGACCGGCTCTATTGCCGGCCTGATGGTGGCGCTGGAACCGGGCTTGGTCGTCTACAACTCTTACAAGGTGGACGTGCTGACCCTCGCCATATGCCTCCTGCTCATCGGCCTGGCGGTCTTTGACCGGGTGACCTCCACCGGGCAATACCGGTGGTCCGCGCTCCTTGGCGGACTCGTGGGCGTGGCCATCCTGACCCGTCTGGATTTGATCGCCTTGCTGGCTCCTTACGTCCTATGGCTGATACGTGGGGGCCATCCCCGACGCGCGATCCTGGTTCACGGCTTGCTCGCAACCGGCCTGGCCATCGTGCTGATGACGCCGTGGATCGCGCGCAATTATGCCGTGCACGGTCGCCTGCTCCTGACCACCACATCGGGCGAGCAGCTGTGGATCGGAAATCACGAGGGCGCCACCGGCGCTCCGGACCCATCCGGAAGTGCCTCCTTGCGCGCCGCTCCGTCCTCGATTCGGGACGCCGTGGTCCGGGGGACGGAATTGGAGCAATACGACGCCTTCCGTACCGAGGCGGTCCGTACCATCCTGGGAGACCCTGCCGGGTTTTTCCATCGGGCTCTCCGCAAGTTCGCCTATTTCTGGTGGTTCACGCCGGCCTACGGGGAGTTTTATCAAAAAATCCCGAAGGGACTCCGCGATACCTACAGATTCGGCTATGCCATCCTGCTGATCCTCGCCGTCATGGGCGCGGTGACGGTCCGGGCCATCGACGACAAGCGAACCCGGCTGCTCCTTTGGTCCGCCCTGGCGATAATGTTTGTGATCGCCTTCATCCATGCCGCCTACTTCGTCGAGGGCCGGCACCGGGTCCTGGTGATGCCTCTGTTGCTCATGTTCTCAGCCCAGGGGGCCAGCATCCTTGCCGTCCGTGCGATCAGGTCTCGGCGCTTGCCGGGAACCCTCCCGTGATCGAGTCCTTCGGCAGAGGATTGATCTACCGGATCGGGGCGGTCGTCACCTGTCTTGCGAGGCGGGACTGGGGACGCTTCACGGGATCGGTGCAGCGGCTCTACTTAAGCGCTCATCGGATCGGCAAACGTCTGCTGGACGGGCAATCCTTGAAGGCGCTCGCCTCCCTCGCGCAGCCTGGCATGGTGGTCTGCGACATAGGCGCCAACGTGGGGGTCACCACCGGGATCTTCGCCGACCGGGTCGGTCCCAGCGGCCGCGTCCTGGCCTTCGAGCCCGATCCCTTCAATGCCGCCGTCTTTCGTCGGTATGCCGCTCAGCGTGGGCTGGCCAACGTCATGCTCTTCGAGCTCGGACTGGGCGAGAGCTCCGGAAGCCGGCATTTGCGCATCAACCGGACGAATCGTGCCGATTCGCGCATCCTCCCATCCGGAATGGTTCCCGGGATCGATGACCTGACGATCGCTTGCGATGGCCTGGACTCGGTGCTGGCCCGTCTGGGCGTCCAGCGGGTAGACCTCATCAAGATGGACGTCCAAGGCTTCGAGCCGTTTGTGCTGCGCGGGATGCGCGCGACACTCGCCGGGAACCCGGGCCTCCAATTGGTGTTGGAGCTCTTCCCGGACGGGTTGACGCAGCAGGGCCAGGACCCGCAGGCGCTCCTGGCCTTTCTCTTCGACACCTTTCCCGTTGTGGAACGCTGGACCGGGCGCCGCTGGATGCCCCTTTCCCGCCCCGCATTCCCAGCCTGGCTGGACACCTTTCAAGCCGGGGCCTATACTGATCTCTGGTGTCATTCATAAACCGGAACCCTGCGGCCGGTGAATGGCCCGGTCCTACCGCGGAGTGGATTCTTTTTGCGGTCTGGTGACGCATACCTTACAATGCCGTTCTGCTCAGGCCGCCCGGCAACCTCACCGGAGCGGAACGTAGGATTCGGAAAGAACGCCGATGAGTTTCTGGACAACCAGACGCGTGACCATCACGGGAGGAGCCGGATTTCTCGGCTCCTTCGTCGCCACAAAACTGGCCGAGCAAGGCTGCCGGGACGTCTTCGTTTCCAGAAGCAAGGCCTACAATCTGGTCGAAAAAGACGCGGTCATGCGGCTGTACCAGGACGCCCGGCCGGACATCGTCATCCATCTGGCGGCCAAGGTCGGCGGGATCGGGATCAACCAGCGTTGTCCCGGAGAGTTCTTCTACGAGAATCTCATGATGGGAGCGCAGATGATGGAATATGGCCGGCTCCACGGCATTGAAAAATTCGTGGCCATCGGGACCATCTGCGCCTACCCGAAATTTGCGCCCGTCCCGTTCAAGGAGGAGCAGATCTGGAACGGATATCCGGAGGAAACCAACGCGCCCTATGGCCTGGCGAAGAAGATGCTGCTGGTTCAAGCCCAGGCCTACCGGGCGCAGTACGGTTTCAATGCGATCTACCTCCTGCCGACCAATCTGTACGGACCAGGGGACAATTTTCACGAGGACAGCTCCCACGTCATCCCGGCGCTGATCAGAAAATGCGTGGAAGCCAGGGACCGCGGCGAGCGAGAGATCATCCTCTGGGGAGACGGCAGCCCCACCCGGAGTTTCCTGTTCGTGGAGGACTGTGCGGAAGCCATTCTTCTCGCGGCTGAGCGCTACGACGAAAGCGACCCGGTCAACCTTGGCGCGGTGGATCACGAGATCAGCATCAAGGATCTCGTCACCCTCATCGCGCGCCAGACTGGCTATGACGGAACGATCCGCTGGGATACCAGCCGTCCCAATGGACAACCACGGCGATGTGTCGATACCGCCAAGGCCGAGAAGCTGTTTGGATTCCGGGCCAGGACGCCGTTCGAGCAAGGCCTGCAGCGCACCATCAGCTGGTATCGGAGCGAGCTGAGCCAAAGGTCGATCTGACGTGGTTAATCCCTCCTCCAGCGACTCGGGCGACCCCGCACCGGCTACGATGTCTCCACGCAAGCACCGCATCCGCGAGCATTTCGATCGGCTCGCCTCCGAGCGCGCGGCCTGGCGCCGGCGCTATGGCTACTACTACCGTCTGGTCGAGCGCTATTTTCAATTTCTCATTCCTCCCGACTCATCGGTCCTGGAAATCGGCTGCGGGACGGGAGACCTGCTCGCCTCCCTCCGACCCAAGCGAGGGGTAGGGATCGATCTGAGCCCCCGGATGGCGGCCATCGCCCGCGGACGGTTTCCCCAGCTGGAGTTCCGCGTGGACGACCTGGAGTCACTGGCCAGCGCGGAGACCTTCGACTATGTCATCGTGTCCAACGTGTTGGGCTACGCCGACGACGTGCAGCAGGCCATCGGCAGGCTGCACGCGGTCTGCCGTCCCGACACCAGGATCATCGTGACCTACTTCAATTATCTCTGGGCCCCCCTGTTCAAGGCGGCGGAGGCGTCGGGTCTCCGGATGGCCCAGCCGGAAATGCATTGGCTGCCGCTTGAAGAGATCGAGAATCTCCTGAAGCTCAACGACTTCGAGGTCGTCCGAAAGACCTACCGCATCCTCATGCCTTTTTACGTTCCACTGCTCTCCGGATTCTTCAACCGCGTCGTAGTCAATCTGCCGGTGTTCTGGAAGCTTTCCCTGGACGAGGTCGTGGTCGCCCGGCCGGTGGCGAAGCGACAATCGCCCGAGCAGGTGACCGTATCGGTGATCATTCCGTGCCGAAACGAGCGGGGCAATATCGACGGCGCGGTCCGCCGCTTGCCGAGCCTGGGCGCACACACGGAGGTCATCTTCGTGGAGGGGCACTCGCGTGACGGCACGCTGGAGGAGTGCCACCGGGTCAAGGCGGCCTACCCCGAGCGAACCATCAGCGTGCTGGTGCAGGATGGAATGGGAAAGGGAGACGCCGTACGGAGGGGATTTGCCGAGGCTCAGGGCGATGTGCTGATGATCCTAGACGCCGATCTCAGCGTTCCACCTGAGGAACTGACGAAGTTTTTCGAGGCTATTGTGGAGGGGAAAGGCGAGTTCATCAACGGCTCGCGCATGGTCTATCCCATGGAGCGGGGCGCCATGCGGTTTCTCAACTACCTGGGCAACAAATTCTTCAGCCGGGCGTTCACCTACGTCCTGGAGCAGCGGTTGCGAGACACCCTCTGCGGAACCAAGGTGTTGTGGCGGGAGGATTACGAGAAAATCGCGGCCGGGAGAGCCTACTTCGGCGAGTTCGATCCCTTCGGCGATTTTGACCTCTTGTTCGGAGCCGCCAAGTTGAACCTCAAAATTGTCGAGATCCCCATCCATTACCGAGACCGTACGTATGGAACCACTCAGATCAGCCGATTCCGGCACGGCTGGCTCCTCCTCAAGATGACGGTCTATGCCATGCGACGAATCAAGTGCATCTGATTACCCTTTGGTCTTTTCTCCGCGCGCAACCCATCCAGCCGACCGCTTCAACTTCACGAGCTTGAGGACGTCCAGCTGGCTAGCTTGCATCATCGCCGCAATCTCCTCCCTTCCGTAGCGCTCTTCGATGGGAGCGCCGAACCGATCCATCAAGTCGGGCTGGACCGAGAAGAGCGACGTGCCGAAGTTGAACGGCATGCGTTCCGCGAGGGATCTGGTCCGCTCAAAGCGGCCCAGGATCCTGGCGGGCATGGAAAAGATCAGCACGACGAACGGAGATGCGCCGTAACAGAACAGGCTGAGGACGCGGGGGGAGAGACGGGTCGTGACCCGACGCAGGACGGACACGACCTTCAAGGGCCACGCCTTCCAGGGATTGTCCGCATGGTCCTCATAGAGGTAGATCGACAGCGGGCTGCCGGGTTTCAGCGTCCGGACGATTTCGCGCAGTCCGCCCAAGGGGTTGGTGGTATGGTGCAAGACGCCGAAGGAATATCCGAAATCACAGATGTCGGGCTTCAGGGGAATCGCCAGCACCGACCCTCGCACCACGTGGACGTTCGGCAAGGAGGCTGTGCGCGCCCTGGTCTCGTAAACGCCTTCGCTCATATCCACACTCAGGATCTCGACAGATGGATTCCGGCGCGCCATCGCGGCGGTGTCGCCTCCTGAACCGGACCCGGCATCGAGGCCTATGGATCCCCAGACAACCGGCTCATCGAGCGACTCCTCCACCACGTCCACGTGCGCCTCCCCTTGCGATGAAGACGTTGCCGCGCCGCTCCAGACATGGCTATAGAGGGAGATTGTGTCGGTGAGGAGCCGTCCGGAGGAACCTGTGGCCTGTTCGAACAGCCAGGGCACGGACTCCACGATCCGAAACCGGTCCCCGCAGTTCCCGCAGAGCAGAGTGCCGGATTGGATGTCCATCCCCCCGCAGTCGAGGCATCGGGATGGCGGTGGAATAACCGAAGTTCGCTCTAGCCCACAATAGCGTCGGCAGGGGAAAGGAAACCCGCGCAAGCCGACTGCAGGGCCGGTCTGGGCCTCTCTCACCTCCAGGTCCCCGTGACAGCGTGGACACTGAAGCAGCTCCAGAATCCGATATTTCATGCTTGAGCTATTGACCCGGAGGAAGGGACGGCTCCGTCCAGCACACGCATCTGGTCGAGTCCCTGGAGGACCGAGAATGGCTCCAACCCTAGCTCACACTCCATGCGCTCGGTCAGGAAGGAGGTATTGTGCGGGCGAGGGGCGATGGAGGGGAAAAAACTGCTGTCCACCGGACGCAGCAGCGAAGCGTCCAGCCCAAAGACCTGGGCCACAAGCTGCCCCAGTTCATACCGGTTCACGACATTCTTGCCTGCGATATGGAACGTCCCGGTCCGTCCGAGCCGAAGGATCCGCCAGATCGCCTCGGCGCACTGGTGGGCCCAGAGAGGATTTTCCCGGACATCCGTCACCAGGGACGTCGACTCGCCTTTCCTGAGACGCTCCAAGAGCCAGGTGACGGGATTGGCTCGGCCTTCCGCCAGGTGCCAGCCATACATGAGAATGGGCCGGACGATCACAGCCTCCGGACACAGCCGGGTAACGAGGGCTTCGCATTCCACTTTGATCCGGCCATACTTGTTGATTGGGTTTGTGGGGCTTCGCTCTCCATAGGGCGCGGCCTTCCCGTCGAAGACCGCATTGGACGACACATAGACCAGCCGGACGTCCTTCTTGCGGGCCAGGTCCGCAATATGCTGCGTCCCGATCACGTTGGAACGCCAGGCCTCCTCAAAGTGCTGCTCCACATAATCCACACTGGCGATACCAGCCGCATGAATCACGGCATCAAAGGCCTGGGTCTCGAACACTTCGGCCAAGGGCCCCGCCTGCAGAATGTCCAACACGATCGGTTCGACCCCGGCACTGCCGGCGGGATAGTCGCGCCGGTGCAGGATGGTGAGCTGATGCTCGCTTCTCGATGTGGCCATCAAGGCCTGCCCCAGCAACCCCGTGCCGCCTGTGATGAGGATTTTCATCCCTGGCATTCCATCATGGTCTCCGGCAACTGCCTTTCACTTCGCCATCGTGGCGGCGTACCAGTGGATCGCTTCATCCAATCCCCGGGCGACCGTATGGGTGGGTTGGTAGCCGAGCTGCCGCCGGGCTTTCGAGATATCTGCCAGTGAATGTCGGATGTCTCCCGGCCGAAACGGTCCGAGGTGCGGTTCTAAACCTTGCAGCTCGGATCGGAATGGCACCAACCGATCCCTGATCATTGCATAGAGTTCCAACAAGGTCGTGCGTTCCCCCACGGCGATGTTGTAGACGGTATTGACCGCCGCGGGGGTTCCGATGGTGGCAGCCAAGACGTTGGCTTGGAGGACATTCTCCACGTAGCAAAAATCACGGCTCGTACTCCCGTCACCGTTCACGACACAAGACTTGCCGGCGAGCAGATTGGCGACCCACTGAGGGATGACCGCCGCATAGGGACCATCGGGGCTCTGCCTCCTTCCAAATACGTTGAAGTAGCGCAAGCCGATGCAGGCCAGTCCGTAGGTCTTGCCGAACACGTCCGCGTAGAGTTCATTGACGCACTTCGTCACCGCGTACGGGGAAAGCGGCTTCCCGGTCACGTCTTCCACCTTGGGCAGAGCGGGATGGTCTCCATAGACCGAGCCGGAGCTGGCGTACACGAACCGTTTCACCTTGGCGTCCCGGGCCGCAACCAACATGTTCAGGAACCCGGTAACGTTCGCCTGGTTGGTGGCCTGGGGGTCCGCGATAGACCGGGGCACCGAGCCCAGTGCGGCTTGGTGCAGCACATACTCCACGCCGCTGCAGGCTTTGACACAAACCGCCGTGTCGGCGATGTCGCCTTCCCACATCTGGAAGTTGCCCCATCGCGCGGAGCCGACCTGCGCCCGCACATCCTCCAGATTCCTACGATGGCCGGTCGAGAAGTTGTCTAGGCCGACGACCCGTTGATCCCATTGCAACAGCAGTTCAAGCAAGTTCGAGCCGATGAATCCGGCGACGCCGGTCACCAGCCACGTTCGTGGAGCGCCGGCCACGGTCTCTTTGATGCGCGCGAGTGGAGACTCAGTCATCGTGATTGCAACGTGGCGTGATAGACGTACGCAGTATGTCAAATGCCTCTCGATGCCGTCAACGCCCCGGCTTCAGCGCCACGGGAGGGGGGATGGCCCCTGGTCCGATCCCGCAGCCAGAGGCCTCCAGCCAGGAGCAGGAGGCCTGCCAGACAGCCGCATGACAGGGTCAGCAGCAGGATGAACGTCGACGGGGCATAGAGAAATTCGACGGATTGACGCCCGGGCGCAAGCATGACACCGCGCAAGGCGGTGTAGGTTCGCAGCATCGGATTTTCCGTTCCATTGACCAGGACTCTCCATCCCGGATAGTAGGAGTCGGAGAGGGTCAGGATCCCGCCCGTACTGTTCTCGACCTCAATCATTACGCGGTCCCGCCCACGTGTCGTCCGAATCGCTACAGGAATGGAATTGGCGGAACTGTTGGCTCCCGCGCTGCAGAGCGGCACGGAGGCCGGATCGCTGGCGATCAGAATCGCCTGGTTGCGGAGTTCCGGCAGGGTGGCTTGGTGAATGGCCCCCAGCGCGTCCTCGTCGCTGGCGAAACACCGGAAGCCGGGGGACAGGAATGCTGAGCCAAGCCGATTCTCCTCCTCCACCTGATAGAGCGTTTTCCCGGCCGATTGGAAGTGCGGCACCGCCCGATAGCCCGGCAGCCTGGTTTCGGATCCGACCAGGATATATTCCACATCCAGCAATGGCAGGACTTCGAAATTCGTCCGGTCCGTATCCTCTACCTGAAGGATGTTCCACAAGGCTCCCGATTTGCCGTTGACTCCCTTATGGAGCAACAGGCCATACCATGCCGGGTACAAATTGCTATATCCGGAGAGTACCCGCAGCCCGCTGAGAGGATACAGCGTGATTTCACTACCGGACATCCACGTCTCCGACTTCAACGGACGCGTGAGGTCGACGACACGCCCCCCTGCTTCGCCCAAGCGTTTGATGGCCAGGATATCTTCGGGAACTTCATAGCGCTGCGCATAAGTCATGATCCGGGCCGATCCGGTGCTCATGTCGATGCCCTGGGGTTTCACCAGACCGCTCCGGTAGGCGTGGAGGGCGGTGACCAGAGACACCGACACGGCCACGAGGGTTACTGTCCACACCGCGGCTGAGCCCGAGGCAATGCCACGTGTAAACCGGCATATGATCGCCAGCAGGGAGAGCATGACGAGGGCATAGAGGGCTAAATAGGTATAGAGCATCACGTTCTGGGGATAGATGGCGGAGGGCAGGTCTTTCATCCGATAGGCAGCATAAGCAATCTGCCCGCCCCCCAGTCCCGCCGTCACAACAAGACCCCACCCCAGCGCGGTCCGTCGGGCCGGCGTCCATGCCTTTGGGGCCGGATGAAACAGCGCCCGGTCAGACATCCAGGCCGTGACCGTAGCCAGGCCGAAGAAGGCAAAGTCGGCAAACCGCATGACGTTCCATCCGCGCAAGAGCGGCACCGCCCGTTTGGCATGATTGATGGCCTCATGAAACAGCTCGACCGTAAAAATGGCGAGCCATGTTCCGGCGGCGAACAGCACGATCCGACGCAGTCTCGGCTGTTCTCGATCCCATCGGGGACCGACACAGAGCCACAGGACCATTCCAAGCACCGCCACAAGAGAGAGCCCATAGCGGTTCGTGCCGAGGGCGAGTTGGGCCACCATGGCTTTTCCATGAGTCAGCCAGGACTCAAGCCCCGAGGCAGTCTGGGGGTAGAAGCCCGTCCCGATGTTGCGGTGGGAGAGGCCCGCGGCTTCGACAAAGAGCCACAGGAAGGGAGCATCCAGCAGTACGCCGACGACCACCGCCGAGACCACCCACAAAACCGACAGGCTCGAAGCCAGTACCAGCACGGCATAGAGCCCCACCAAAAGGAGCGTGATGGGCAGCGTCGCCACCGTACTGTGGATGGCGCAAAGGAAGGAGAGCAAGACGAGCCCGATGAACGGCAACGCGATCCGCCCCCTCCGCTGAGCAGACGCATCCAGACGATGCGACATCGCCAAGAGGGCCGGAAGCCAGGCCACGGCCATGGGTATGTTGGGGTTCGTGTTCAAGCTGTAATCCCAATAAGCCGTGGCGGCAAACAGCACGGCTCCTGCCGTGGCCGCCTCCATGGAGAGCAATAACGCCTGTCGCAGATAGATAAACATGGATAGGACCGCCAGGACGTACAGGGTCATCGTCCCGACCAGTTCAATGCCGAGGGGGGAAAGCTGGAAGAGCCGCCCGGCCAGCACATCGATGGCGAAGGGGCTCGTCACTAGGCTAACGACCCAGAGATAGCCCGCCAGGGTATCCTCCCGCCAGAGAGGGCCCATCAGGCTGTCGTCTGGCAAATGGGCAAACAGGTACTTGTTGGTAAGATCGATGTGATACCGGTCCGCCCAATACTGATAGCTGTCATTGCCGAACACCAGGAAGAAGCCAAACAGAATCGCGGGAGCCAGGCCCCCCATAACGACATAACACCAGGCCTGCGGGCAGACGTTGGCTGACGAGCAGGGAGCCTCGCTCGGAGACGGTTTCGGCTCAGGATCTGGTTTCGTCATGGGGCTGTTCGGAGCGAACAAAGCTTGGACATGCCCGCCAGTTGGCGGTGCGACAAACAGATGCTGAATGAAACAAGGGGAGAAAGATCAACAACACAGGCGGGAGAGCAGCGGGGAGGATTACGTGAGCCGAGGGTCCTGTGCGAGGTCACGAACTAGCGTCTCGATTAGATGGCGGTGCTGGTCCAGCAACCCGCTAATTTCGGCGTTTGAATAGATGTCGATTTCCTCGGCTGACTGCAAGTGCGACCCGATGAGGTAGACGCGCTCCGCTTCCGGAAGCTTAGCCAAACGCGCGCCGAACCGGTCCACAAATTCGGTCCAGGCCGCGGGCCTCGCGTCTCCCTGGAAGGAGAGGCTCGTGAGCGTCTTCTTTCGCCGGCACTCGCAGACGAACAGCAGGGCCAGCAATTGACGGGAACTCAACCGCTCAGCGAGAAACTCCCCGGCTAGCTCTGCCATGGTCCTCCCAGCACCTCGCTCGGCTGGGCATTCAGCCCTTTGCGCTTCTGATAAAACTTTTCCCCCTCGTCGCGGGAATGCTTGAGCAGTTCCGAGAAGAAGCTCTCTTTGACCGTCCTGAGGATATGCCCCGCCGAATACTTCATCGGATAGATCTTGGTCCCGATCAGGTACGCCTTGGCCAGGTAGTACATGACGAAATACAGCTTCGTCCAGCGCCGTTTGATGAGGTGGTTGACCACCAACCCCCGCCAGGATGGGAAGACCAACAGGACTAGTCCCAGGAGGGACAGGTTCACCTGCTCCAGCTTCTCCTGGGCCGTGAAGCAGGAGAATGGGGACTCCGTCTGATAGTTTTGGTGGAGCTTTTCAAAATCCCCGTCAAACGCCTTCACGTCAATGGTGTACTGGGAGACCGGTGTGCCCGGATAGGGATGCAATTCGGGAAACTCTCCGAAAACCACCCCGTTCTGGATGTTGATGTCAATCGACTCGATGTCGTAGTCCAGGACCCGGTGCCGCAAGCCCACCGATTCGAAATATTCCACCAGCTTTTTCCGGGCGGCCTGATCCAACGTGCCAGCAAGATCCACGTCCGACCGCAAGGTGCCCAGGTTCATCTTGTGATACGTCTCCAGGTGGGAGACGAGGTCCTTGGCTTTTTGATCGAAGTCCGGGTCGGCCGTGCTAGGAATGATCGGGACCGGGACGGCCAGAATCGTGTTCGAGAAGGTATGGATGTCCTGCTTGTGACACAGATCGAAGGCGAACCGGATGTCCTCCGCGTCCATCCCGCGCTTGAAGATCTGCTCCCTGATAAACGGATTCCCTGACTCGATGGACATGCTAATGGACTTGATGCCGGCCTTCTTGAGATAGGTCAGGATCTCCGGGTCGCGGCGGACAAGATCGGAACGGACCAGGCAATGAAAAGGCAACCCGATCGCCCGTGGATACTTGTCTGCGAATTCGATGAGCCAGTCGTCGGTGCGAAAGACGAAGACGTCGTCGTAAAACTTGACGAATTGCGTCTTGTGGCGCCGGACCATGTCCTCCATCTCGGCCAGCAGCCGGTCCACGCTGTAGCGATTCAGCATTTTCCCCTTGCCCTTGTACATCGCGTTGTACTTCGCGTTGAAACAATAGGTGCAGGGGAAGGGACAGCCGCGGCCCGCCATCAGGCTGCGCATGCCGAACTCCTTCAAGCGCGTCTTTCCATAGACGACATCCCGATCCAGGTAGGGAAGATCGTCCAAGGTCATGTTCCGCTCTTGCAACGCTACGCTACCGTCGGCACGGCGGTTGCCACGGGTCACGACATTGGAGATCCCCTCGAGGCTGCCGCCGACGGCCAAGGCTTTGAGCATCATCGGCCACGGCTCATCCCCTTCGCCAACTACCAATGCATCCAACTGCGTGTCCTCCACCACCCGCGGCATGGCAGGGCCGGAAAACGTCAACGGCAGCTTCAAGTCTTCCCCATAGAGCTGCATACGCATGGAGTTGAAAGTCGGATGCGGCCCGCCCATGACCGTGAAGATCTTATCCTTGTACTTCGCCTTGATGGCGCGGTTGGCCCGGTACATGACGCTGCTTTCGCCAGTCTTGGCGCTATACGCGACAATGTCCGGCCGGATCGCCCCGACTTCTTCCATGAGGTTGTCGTGCTCAAGGACGTTCAGGAAGGTTTCGTGCCCCTCCTGCTTGGCCATGGCTGACAACAACTCGATATTCATTGGGTCAATATAGTCTTCCTTGACCATCACGAACATGATTTTCATAACTGTACCTTCTCTCTATCGCACAACCGTCACGCGCGCGACTCGATCCGTCGCACGGCTCCGGCATATTTGCGACGCTCCGTGACCCGGACTTCCCAGAAGAGCTCACCGAGGGTACGCAGCACGCTCACGATGTTCTTCAGTTTGAATGCCTTCGACCGGCCATGTTGGCGGGCCTGCAGGGGCATGGGGACCTCGACATAACTGCAGCCGGACCGGATCAGACGGACCAGGATCGCCGCCATGTAGGCAAACCCGTGCGTCCGCATGGGTATGGACTGCAGCAAGGACCGTCGGTGTACGCAGGGACCGTTGAAGTAGCGCAGCCGAAGCCCAAACAGGACATTGACCAGGGCGACAAAGGTGGCTGAGATCGCCTGGCGGCTGCCACTCCGCACCGCGGGGGTGGAAATATAGGGTACAACGATGTCCGCCTCGCCCACTACGTTCAGAATCGTGCGAATCGCTTCACCCGGGATCTCATTGTCCCCGGGAAACATCGTGACATACTCCATACGAGCCAGCTCCACACCGCGGTTGTAATTATACCCGAATCCCATGTTTCGCGGGTTGTGGATCACCCGGATGTGCTGGTTCCCGGCCGCCAGCTCATCGGCAATGACGCCCGTCCGATCGGTGCTACCATCGTCAAAGATCAGCAACTCGTAGTCGGCGAACCGGCTTCCGATGGCCCCCAGCACCGTGCCGACCGCGTCAGCGAGGTTTCCCTCTTCGTTCAGAGCCGGGATGATGATGCTCACGGTACAGTTCATAAATAAGCCGGTATTAGAAAGGACCGGTAAAGGCCTTGTCGGGCACGTCCAGTGGCGTTTCGTGCTGAATGCCCAGTTGCTCCTCCGTAACCTCCTGCAGCCCCATCATTGTCCGCACTCCGTTCACGATGTGTACGGCACGCGGATAGAAATGCTGAGCAAGGGCCGGCGTGCTGGGCGAGGGCAGATCAGGAAAGGTCACCCGTTGGGGAGCAGCCTTCAGCGTGCCATAAGTCCGCTCGGCCGCCAGAGCCAGCACCTCCGCGGCAAATCCCAGCGACCGCCACGCCCCGTCCACCGCCATCAATCGGCCGGTCTTCTGGATAGATGCGAGGATATGCTCTGTGTCGAGGGGACGGAGACTGCGCACGTCCACCACCTCGGCCTCGATGCCGTCCCTGGCCAGCAGGTCGGCCGCACGCAACGACTCCAGGACCATGTAGGAGGTGGCGACAATCGTGACGTCCCGGCCAGGCCTCGCCGTCCTGGCCTTTCCGATCGGCACCGTATAGTGCCCCTCGGGGACCGGCCCGAAGATGTTGTGAAGCCACCGGTGCTCCAAGTAGATGACGGGGTTATTGTCCTCGATGGCGGCAATCAAGAGTCCCTTGGCATCATAGGGCGTCACGGGCATCACTACCTTGAGCCCGGGCACGTGGGCAAACACGGCCTGGAGGCTCTGCGAATGCTGGGGGCCTTGGCCCCAGCCCCGTCCGATCATCATGCGGATGACCAGTGGCATCGCATCCTTTCCGCCGAACATATAGTGCCAGTTGGCGGCCTGATTGATGATTTGTTCCACTGCCAGGAGCGCGAATTCGATCCGCTGGTGCACCATGATCGGCCGCATCCCGACGAGAGCCGAACCGATGGCCACCCCCGTCATGCCGTTCTCCGACGTCGGCATATCCATCACCCGATCCGGCCCATACTTTTGCTGAAGCCCCGAGACTGTTCCAAAGATACCCTTTGGGTCAGCCGGGACGTGCAGTCCCATCAGGTAGACAGACGGATCGCGCGCCATACAGAGGTCGGTCGCCTCATGGATTGCCTGAAAGAATCTGAGGTCTCTGGTCATGATGTCCCGGATTGAAATTCGCGGATCACGGTGCGTACAAGTGCGCCCCCAGGAGCTGCGGATCGGGGAACGGGCTCGACTTCGCAAACGCTACCGCTTCTTCGATCTCGCCGGTGAGGGTTGCCTCGGTCCCGTCGAGGTCCTGCTGGGTGACAAGCCCCCGTTGCAGCAGGCGTTGCTTGAGACGTGCGACCGGGCAACGCCCCTTCCATTCCTCGAACTCCTGTTCCGAACGGTACCCGACGTGATTGTCGTAATGAGGCCCACAATGCTCCCGCCAACGGTACGTTTTGAATTCCAGGAACGTAGGGCCGCGTCCCGCCCTCGCCTTCTCCACTGCCGCCTTGGTCAATCCGTAGACCGCCTCGACGTCATTTCCGTCGCCCTGATGGCTCTCAAGTCCGTATCCGCGGACCAGCTCATAAATTTCCCTGGTGGAAGGCTGACGCACGTCCAGCGAGGAATAGACTGAGAAGAAGTTGTTCTCGCAGACGAACACGACCGGCAACCGTTTCAGCACGGCGAAGTTGACGGCTTCATGGAAAACTCCTTCTTCCGTGGCCCCGTCACCCAAGAACACGATGGTCACGCGGCGATCCTTACGCAGAAGGGTACCGAACGCGGCCCCGACACCGATCGGAATGGTGCTGCCCACGATCGGCACGGCACCCAGAAATCCCACAGACCGATCCACCAAATGCATGGAGCCGCCCTTGCCCTGACAACAGCCAGTCACCCGTCCATAGAGTTCCCCCAGCATGGCCTTCAGGTTCCCTCCTTTGGCCAGGTAGTGGGCATGGGAACGGTGGGTGCTGAACGCATAGTCCTCGGATTCCAGGGCCGCGCAGGCACCTACGGCCACGGCCTCCTGTCCGACGCTGAGGTGGACGGGGCAGCGCATCTGCTGTTCCGGATAGAGCTCGGCAATCTTCTCCTCCACCGTGCGGATGCGAAGCATCCGCACGTAGAGGTCTTTAGCCACTACTGGATCCATCTGGTCCCTGTATTCTGGCGCAATCAGATAAAGTTGACGTGTGCGGGAGGGTGCTGGAGATCCCACAAGTAGCGATTGACTTCATCCATCCGGCAGTTCTGCCGGCACTCCGAGATGTTGAGCTCGTGGCGGACGTACTGGAAATTCTTTCGGCGAACGTCTCCCTCCCAGACCTCGGTGAACGTCTGCTCGTTGATATTCCCATAGCAGAATCTGGGATCCTCTAAGTATGCGCTGCAGCCATAGACCTCTCCGTTCGCCATCACGTAAGCCCAGAAGAAGGGGGTGGCCTGGCACACGGAATAACTCCGGTCGCCTTCGATCAGTTTCTCCATGGTTCGCCGACGAAACACCACCTTGAACCGGTCGTCTTCAAGCGCGATCAACTCATCTTCCATCGGGAAGAGACGGCTGTAATCAAATTCCTTGTATCCCTTTTCCATCGTGCCGAGGCTCATCAAATGCTGGGAGTAGGGCTTGATCACGACATAATCAGCCCCGGCGTCCTTTGCCCTGGTCGCGAGCATGACGGCCTCGTGCTGGTTCTCCGGCAGGAGTACCATTTGGACCCCGATCGTGCATTGATAGCGGTTGGCCCGCTTGGCTTCCGCCGCCTTGGCCAAGTTCCGGAACACCCGGTCGAAATCGTCCGCCTTGGTCTGGTGGATCTTCGCATAGGTTTCCCTGGTCCCGGCGTTCACGCTGGCTTTGATCCACGTCACGGAGCCCAACGCCTCCTGGACCAAACGCTCGTTGAGCACCACCGCGTTGGTCGTCAGGGACACGTCGATTCCGACTTTCTGGGTATGCACAATGATCTCGCCGATGTGCCGATGCAGCAGCGGTTCTCCCTCCCCGGCGTACATGATGCTTTTGACTCCCCGTTCCGCCATTTCGGTGACGCGGCTGATCAGCAAATCCTTCTCCAGGGTTCGCGTCTTGTACCCGATGTAATCCACCGCGCAGAAGGTGCAGCGATGGTTGCAGGCGCCAGCCGGCGCAATTTCCACATAGATGGGATAGACCGACTTGGCCTTGTCCCACTCGTCCCCCGCCGCCTGCCACTGGGCAATGCGGGCCGGGTGATACATCAACTTGTGTGAATCGATGCGGTACGGGTCCATCAAAACTCCTGGGAAAGGATGCAGGCGGATAAACCGGGAGGGAAGTCCTCCGAAATCAACACTCCACTTGGGAGGATACTGGGGAAGCCGTCATAAAATCAAGGGTTTCCTTTGTCCGTGCCAAGGTCAGCCCCCGGGCCCCAACCGCAGCAGCTGCTTGCACCAGGCCATGACGGCGGCAGTCAGACGTCCCCGATGGGTGGTTCGATACCAGCCATCCTCCTCGATCAGGTAGCCGGCGTGGATCATGCGCCGGAGTCGGCGGTCGAGCATCCAGTCATACCGATACCGTTGGGTGAGTTCCTCTAGCGTGAGCCCCCTCTCCGGCTCCGAGGCCAGTTCGATCATGGTCCGGACTCCGACGGAACTCTCGGCCATATAAAAGAACTGCGCATAGCCCATGAAGAGGAAAAAATAGAGCAACCCTCCGCTCAACACCGTGATGCTGTCCGAAGGAGCCGCGAGCGCCACCGGCCAGACGGCCCGGTCCTCGGGGAGCCACACATACAACCAGACATAGACGGGAAGCCCCGCGACCCACAGCCCCACAAGCGTCAAGGCGCGCCGGGAGATCTTCACCCAGTGAAACCCCCCCGCCTGGACCAGGAAAAACACTGCAAAGGCCAACGCGCCAGCGACCAATCCCCGCATCAGCCTCCTTCCCCAAGCTGCAAGAAGCGCTTGACGTTTGCGAACATCGCCGCCGCCGACCGTCCCTTGGCGGTGTTTTGATAGCGGCCGTTCACTTCCGTGATGCGGCCGATCTCAAGCATCTCATTGAGTCGCCGCCGGAGGACCATTGCCAGCGAATAGCGCGCGGCGATCTCGGCTGGTCGGAGACGACGCTGGGGCGATGACTCGATTTCGATCATCATGCGGCCAGAGAACCCTCGATCGACCAAAAAATAGAACATGCAATAGCCAATGAACAGGAACCCATACACGAGCAGGCCATTGAGCAGGTCGATTGCCCAGCCCGCCAACGTATAGACAGGAGGCAGGAAGCCCAGATCGGGCGGCGTGAGGCGGTGCAGGATCGTCAGCAATACGCCAAGGGCAAACACGAGCCGCACCATCACCATGAAACGTCGCGCCGGAACCCGAAGACGAAACAGCAGGACGTGGAGGAGGAGGAATACCGCAAAGCCCGCAAAGGCCAGAACCAATCCCTTCAACATTACGCCCTCAGGCTTCCCGCGCGAACCGCAGCATACCCGCCCAGGTCAGCGACCGGTCCGCCAGCAGGCACCCGACCCCGACCGCATTGATGGCAAGCCAGTGACTGCCGTGGAGCAGCGTCGCATAAGCAGCGGCCTGCGTCGCCTCCGTGCCGGCCACCATCGTCAACCCGGCGACGCAGAATCCATGAAACGTGCCGACGAACCCTGGAGCCGAGGGAATGGCGACACCGAACATGACGATCACGAAAACCAACGTCATCTGAGCCGGCGTCAATCCCAGGTGAAACCCCTGGGCCATCGCGTAAAACGAGGCAATCGCCACAATCCACACGAGTAGGGACAGTCCCGCCACCACGGCAGCCTGGAGCCCCCCTCGCAGGACACAAAGCCCTTCCCAAAAACTCCTCCCCATCTCCAGGCCCCGCAAGGCCCATGCCCGGGCAGTGCGCGTCGCTCCCCTCTCCATCAGGCTCAGGCATCGCTCCCGAAACCGCATGGCCATCAATAAGGCAGCTATGCCAACCATCACAACCAGCAACACCGCGATACCGACCTGTTTGAGCCGGCTGGCCGCATTGCCGCCGAGGTCAGGGGAGGCCGCCAAGGCCAGTCCCAGCAACACCAGTGCTGCGACCACGTCCAGTAAACGCTCGACCACGACGCTCGCTAGCACGGTAGGGACCCGCGCTCCTTCCCGTCGAGCCAGCACCCAAGCCCGCACGACTTCCCCGAGCCTGGCGGGCAATAGGTTGTTCGCCAGGATCCCGATGAAGGTCGCCGACGTCAGGGACCAGGATCCGACCGTCTCCCCGCCGGACAGCAGAAAACGCCACCGCAATGCCCGAATCACCAGGCTCAGGAGGGCGCCCGCGACGCTGACGAGTACCCACCTGGGGCCCACCTGGCCGATGCCTTGGGCGACGGCAAACAAATCCACGCCGCGGAAGGCATACCAGAGACTGCCGACGCTGACGAGAACTCCGAGAACGAGGCTACCTATGGCCTGTCTAGACACAACGCTTGATGATCGTATCCATAATACAAGGCCAGCGTGCACCGAGCGGACCGTCCGGCTTAAAGCCCAATATCCTGATCAGCACGCAACCCTTGTTCCGCGCAGCCAGGCCCCTGCACAGGACATCAAAAAATGCCGCCGGCGCCATGCATTGTCTTTGCCTCCTCGTTGCGCGGCAGTACTTATTTCAGCAGCGCTGTGATGAACTTATACAGGGGGACCGGTTCGACCGCCGTGCGGTTCCCCACGATACGAACCGCAAGCGCACCCACAGCATTACCGATGAATCCAACAAGGTCCATGGGCATTCCGAGAGCGACACAAGGAGCTGCAACCGAAAGATACGCGTCGCCAGCCCCCACTCGGTCCACGATTTTACTGGAAAAGACCGGCACTTCAAAAAAACCGTCTTCAGTCGAGTAGGCCATGGAGCCATGATGCCCACGAGTTACCACGGCTCGCCGGCTACCCAGTTTGCTCGCCGTCCCGGTAATGAGCTCGCGCAGATCGTTCACACGGTCGTGGCAGGCCAGCCGCATTTCCGGCTCATCAATGCAGATAAAATCGGCGCGCGGATATTTCGTGATCAAGTTATATCCTGTGTTGGCGCTGTTCGTCTGGGTGTTGACCGCCAGGAAACGGGCTTTGGTGCAGAGCTGCCCGATCGTGTCCGGGCCCATCAACCCATGGCCGTAATCGGCCACGAGCACGAGGTCGTATTCACCCGCCACGCTCTTGAGATAGGCACAGACATCCCGCTCGATGTGCGGAGGGATGGCACTGTCATCTAGGAAGCAGACCTCGAACATCTTAGACAGAAAGGCATGGTCGACATACCGCCGCTTCACGATCGTGGATGAATCGTCCCGGTGAAAAAATTGGGCCGTCACATTGGGCTTGAGATGGGTCCGCACAAATTCTTCGTGAGAATTCTTGGACCCCAGACAGGTGACCAGATGCACGTCCTCGCAAAACCCCGCGACATGATTCGCGCAGGCTAGGACCCCGCCCGCAAAAACTTCTTCCCGGAGATACTTCGTCGTGACGAGCAACTCCTTCGGCGACTTTCCCATCGCTTGGCAGTAGTGATACTCGTCAATGATCGTTTCGCCGATCACCAGCACCTTCAGCTTGCGAAGACTGTCAAGCCGCTTGATGACCTCTCCTGCCGAATACCTCTGCCGAAATCCTTTGAGAAAAGCCTGGGCATCATCCGGATAGACATCGAAGTGAGTGTTCAGCAGTTCGGTGGAGCTGAACGTGATTTCATTGGTGAAATGAATGCGGCCGCCGCCAGCCTTGACTGCATCTTCCTCGTGCACAATCATGCCGGTGACGTCGCTCTCGGGCGCGGAATACTCCCCACCCTTGACGTAGACGTTGGGCTTGAGCAACGTGATCGCCTCGACGGCGCTGGGCCACCGGTTGATTGCGACGAAGTCCACCCACTGGAGCGCCGCCACCGATTCCGCCCGCAGTCGCTGATTAAAGACGGGGCGGCCCGGGCCCTTGTTGACGAACCCATCCTGGGTGATTGTCACAACCAGCACGTCGCCTTCCCGTTTGGCCGCCTCGAAATGCCGGATGTGGCCCGGGTGGATCAGGTCGAACACGCCGTGACAGTGCACGATCGTCTTTCCATGTTGACGAAGCCCCTTGAGGATGTCCGCCAGCTCATTCAGTTCCTTGACCTTGTTCGTCACATCCAGCGCATTCATGGCACCCCCGCTGTCTAGCACACAGTTACTTGCCCAGATACTGGAACCACTCTTTGGTCGCACCGGCGATGGCTTCCGGCGTCCAGACCGGTGCTGCCCGCCAGTCGTCGATGCTGGCCAACAAGCGCGCGACACCCGCCTCGAGCGTCACCTCGGGTTTCCATCGCAACTGCTGACGGATCTTGGCAGTATCAGCGAAGGTGCAGTCCGGCTCCCCGGGACGCTTGGGAATGTGGATCACCGGGCCGCCGAGCAGCTCGACCAGTCGGTTTACGCTGTAGGTTCCGCCGGACCCCACGTTGAAGATTTCCTGTTGCACATCCGACTCGGCCGCGGCCAGAAACGCCTTCGCCACGTCGGTCACGAATGTAAAGTCCCGGGTTTGCGTGCCGTCTCCCACAACCGTAAAGGGTTTGCTGTTCAGCTTCTGTGCCAGGAACACGCCGAAGACCGCCCCGTAGGTCCCTGACGTGCGGGAGCGCGGACCATACACGTTGAACAGCCGCAAGGAGACCACGGGGAGCTGATACACTTGTCCCCAGTGCAACGCGATGCGCTCTCCCAGGGCCTTCGTCAGTGCATAGGGATACTGGGGGCGGAGTTCCGCGGTTTCCGGGGTCGGAACGACATCGGGAATTCCATAGCAGGAGGAAGACGCTGTGTAGAGAAAGCGTTTGACACCAGCAAGGCGCGCTGCCTCCACCACTGCGACGGTGCCGTCCACGTTCGCGCGGTGATATTCCAGCGGCCGCTGAATGGACGGAACGATGTCGGCCAGGGCCGCCAGATGGAACACCCAGTCCACCCCATCAAAGTATGGGCGAATCGCCTCAGCATCCCCCACGTCCACCCGGTGGAACGACAAGCCGGCGCTGCCTTTCAGATGGGCGAGATTCTCCAGACGGCCAGTTGACAGATTGTCCAGTACGACAACCTTATGTCCGCGCTGCAGCAGCAATTCCGTGAGGTGGCTGCCGATAAAGCCGGCCCCTCCGGTTACGATGATGTTCACAATCTCACCCGTTCCCTTGATGTATTCCGATCCATACCGCTTGGACGGCCCCCGTCCGATCCCGACACCTTACGCCCGTCCGACTTTTCCCTTGGCAGCGATCAGTCGCACCACCAGACGATCAACTAGGGATGGAGCGATCAAATTCAGCATCAAAAACAATTTCCGGCGAACCGGCTGGGCGATCACCTCCGCGCGGGGCTGCCTGATCAAGTCCACGAGCCGCTCCGCCACACGCTCCGCCGACTCTACCGGACCGACTAAACCGCGGTGGTGCTCGGTGCGCCGCCGCGCCGCGTCAAAAAACTCGGTCCGGGTGGCGCCAGGACAAAACAAGCTCACCTGGATGCCGCTCCCTATCAACTCCGTGCGTAACGACTCGGTCAGCCCCACCACGGCAAACTTCGAGGCGCAGTAGGCACCTACGTAAGGAGACCCTCGGCGGCCCGCCGTAGATGCGACATTGATAATATGGCCGACACCCTGTCGACGCATGATGGGAAGCGCAGCCTGAATTCCGTAAAACGTCCCCTTGAGGTTGACGGCCAAGACCTGATCGATATCTTCGGCCGTGGTCTGCTCGGTTGCAGCAAAAAATCCCGCTCCGGCGTTGTTCACCAAGACATCCAACCGCCCGTACTGCTCGACGCACCCCTGGACAGCCGCAGCCACCGCCGCCGGCACGGTCACATCACAGGGGAACGCCTCAGCGACACCTCTCTGCTCTTTGATTTCTTTGACGACCGCCGCCAGCCGGTCCGTCCGACGAGCCACCAACGCCAGCCTGGCCCCGGCCTGCGACAAGGCTAGCGCTGCAGTGCGTCCGATGCCGCTCGATGCTCCGGTGATCAGCACGGTCACGTGATGGAGCATTCTAGGCATAATGCCTGACTGCTTGCCGCCGATCAGATCCCGCCGGGCAACCGCCTAACTGGGCCAAACAAAACGGAGAGATCATAACAGAACCCCGACCAGCCCGACAACGAAAACGACCAGCAGTCGTAGCGTTAAAACGGCCAGCCAGCCAGCCTGGCCCTTGCCCAGCGCACGAAGATCAACGGAACAAATTGCGAGCCGATGCCCAGATACGCCAAGGGAATGAGCAAAAGGCGGCCGCCCACATACCACCAACGCCAATCACGCAGCCGGGTGGGAATCCAGACAAAGGAGAGCGGCTCACGCCGCAGCAAGGCCCGGACCTGTAGTAGTTGAAGCCGATTCGACACGCACAGCAGGGTCTGGATGCCCTTCTGTCTAGCTGCCGCCGCCACGTTCTGCGCTTCCTGAACCGTATCCAGTGAAGGTGCTGAAGAAGACAGATCACCGGAACATATGACGGCTTCGTGATCGATCCCGCAGTCAAGCAGTTTCCCTCTGATGATCCGTTCGACCGACTCGGGATAGCGCGCCGTGCTGCTCCCATAGAGCCAGATAGGGAGCCTCCACTGACGGTGAAGTTGGATGGCTTTTGCAATCCTCTCGTCGGTTTCGGCGGTGTCCGGATAATGACAGAGCAGCCAGATCGCGGCTTGCATGCCAGCCGCTGAACGTTCCCAGGCTGCATCAGCACGTGGGATATTGGGATGCCCAACCTCTGCCGTCTGCATTAGGGAGAGACGCACCAGATGGCTATATCGGCATGACGTCGGCGGCATCAATCGCCACCGCCGCCGCTTGCTTGATGAGGTGAACCGACAAGACCAACCGATACCGCTTATCCTTCCGAAGCAGCACGCCTCGCACTCCCTCGAGCGGACCTCGGATGACCTCCACCGCCATCCCTTCCCGCAGGTAGGGATGTGCATCATAGGGCAGCGCACTGTCCATGAGGGCCTTCAGTGAGTTGATTTCCTCCTCAGGGATCGGCTGCGGCTGCATCCCGCTACCCACAATGCTCACAACGCCGGGAACCGTCAGGATCAGCAGGCGATCCTGCCAGGAGAAGCGCGCGAAACAGTAGCCGGCAAACAAAGGAACTTCGATGGTCTTCTTGCGATCCTTCCACTGGCTCAGCCTCATGAGCGTCGGCAGCAACGGCTCAACCCCCTGCTTCGTGAGCCGATCCCGAACAAGCTTTTCGTGACGTGACCGCGTTCGAAGCGCATACCAGTGGAAGGCATCGTCAGGAGCAGGCACAGCTTCGCCCTCTCACTTACAGTGAGGTTTGATGAGATTAGAACAAAAAGAGTCAGCGGCCGCACCTCTGCTCATATCTGGCGGAGCCGCCCTGCCAACCCCCTGGCCCCAGTCAGACAACCCCTCGTCAACGAAGAGTTTAGATCAGTTGAGACACAAATGCCGCATGGCTCAAAGCCACAGAAACCGCCCATACCAAGGGGCCTGGCATTTGGAAATCGGTCCCTGAAAAATCACACGGCCGTCTGCTGGCCTGCGGTGTGGGAAAACACGGGGGATGGCTCTCTCTTCGGGTGTCTCGTTGTTGTGCAATTATCAGCAAACTCTTGATGCATTTCGATCTTATCGCCGGGCCAACGCAGCCCTCGCCCGTCCAACAAGCGGCAACAAGCAAGCAATCTTCCATGGACAAGGGAAGCGGAACTCCAAGAGCGGGCTTCCTTTTCGCATTTTTTTGAAGAAAAGTCAAGAGATTGGATACCTTCAGCGATAACACAAAGCTAAGATTTTACCGGTATTTTTGAGTCTATCCACAGCCCATCCTTGGATGCCAAGACATGCTATCGAGCTGAACCAGAGGAGGATTATTTCAGGAACGGAGGATTGCCGTGATCCAGACAATACAAGGGAACCGGAGCCAGGGCTTCAGTACCAGAAACTACCTGCGTGCCGCCATCGGCGGCAGGCCGAAACTGATCGAGGGCCTGGCTGTAATGATAGGCGCAGCCGGCCGGGGCCAGTTTGGCCTTGAGGTCGCCAGGCGGCTCCCAGTTGGCGGTCAGCAGGGCCGTGCGGGCGGGATTCCGCCGGCTGAACATGAAAGACAGGTGGTCCGGGTACCAGTCGGCCCCTCCGGTCGCATAAGAGACGAACAGGCGGGCCTTGGCCGCGGCGGCGAGGTCCGCCAGGTATCCGTTGGTC
>Ga0233425_10002087_pt1 | contig 40850 bp, 31 predicted proteins | sample Watercolumn_Towu_2_FD_181712 | JGI IMG/M metagenome (GOLD analysis project Ga0233425, IMG submission 181712) | Freshwater microbial communities from Lake Towuti, South Sulawesi, Indonesia - Watercolumn_Towuti2014_140_MG | ecosystem: Environmental > Aquatic > Freshwater > Lake | place...
AGCGATGGGTGCCGATGCGCGTCGTGCTCGAAGCGACGACGTGCGTGTACAGGGTCACGTGGAGCGGATGGGACCCGCCGCGGACCTCCGAGTACCGCCCCGACGGCGCCGGCTGGCTCATCGACTACTTCATCTCCGGATCGGATCAGCACGGCCAGGTCTTCTGGAACGTCACCACCGGCGAAGTGCGAGTCCGACTGAGGTCCGGCCAGGAGCTCTCTCCCGGGGCGGCCCCGGCGATCGCCGCTCATGCCGCCGCGACGATCTTCCCCGGCATCGACCTCGACACGCTGGTCTTCGATCCGAGACCGTGCCCCGATGACGCGCCCTGCACGCCGTACCGAGCACGCCATCAGAGCCGCGTCCGCGCTCGCTCGAACATCGTTGGCGTGCTCCGACGCAGACCGAGCTGCGTGAAGAAGGAACCGGCCGCCACGTCGAGCGAGCGGCGGTACCAGATCGTCCGGAGCACCCGCCGCAGGATACGCCGACGCCGGTAGCCCTCGCGCACAACCGCCTCGTTTGCCTCCACCATTTCCCGCGCGCTCATCGTCGGATGACGGAACAGCACCGTGCCGTCCCCGAAGTGGTCCCAGGGGTGCCCCGGCAGCATCCGTCCTGCGTCGAGGTACTCCTGGTAGAGCTTGCTCCCGGGCATCGGCCCCAGCGTGAAGATGAACGGGATCACGCCGCACTCGTCGCAGAACTCCAGCGTCCGCCGGTAGGTCTCCACCGTGTCCCCGTCCCAGCCCACGATGAAGAAGCCCATGACCTCGATCCCGAGGCGTTGCAGCGTCCGGATGTTCTCCTTCATCTGCCGGAGCTCGAAGCTGTCCGACGACGTGAAGTGCAGCTTGCGCCATGCCCCCGACTCCTTCTGGCCGGCGACGGAGATCGACTCGAGCCCGGCGGCGATGCTGGAGAGACCGCTCTCCACAGCCCGCTCGAGGATCCTGCGGCCGTCTCTGTAGTTGACGGCCGCGATCCCGCCAGCGCCGCTCCAGATACGTTTCGGTCGAAGCCGGGCGAGCTCTCCGTAGAGGTCGAGGTAGTACCGGTTCTCCTCGGGCCGGTCCGTCATCTGGGGGTGACCGAAGACGCTGTCATCGACGTTGAAGTACCGTGGCCCGAGCGTCTCCACTTCTGCAACGACCTCATCGATGGGGCGATGTCGGATCTTGCCGCCGAACAGCCGTGTGACGGGACAGAAGTTACAGGCGTTGGGGCAGCCCCGGGTCGTGAAGATTGAGTCCATCATGTACCGCGTCCTGGGCAGCAGGTCGCGGCGCATCATCGGGAGCCCCGCCAGGCTCGGCCGCTCGCGCTCGTGGGCCACTCGCCCCTCGAGTTGGTCCACGGGGTAGGGGCCGGCCACGTAGAAATCGTAGAGATCGCCTCGGTCGATGTCCTCCAGGATACGAGGCCAGAGCCGCTCGGCCTCGCCGATGGCCACGGCCGAGGCGTGCTGCCGTGCCTCCACCGGCAGGGCGAATGTGTGCGGCCCGCCCAGTACCACGGTCCGTCCCAGCGCGAGGAAGCGGTCGGCGATCTCGTAGGCGGCAGTCGCCACGGGCGTACGGACCGTGAGGGCCACGACGTCGACCTCGGCGTCGTAGTCCACGTGGTCGCCCGAGAGCATGTCCACCAACGTGACGTCGTGGTCTGGAGGGGTCAGGGCCGCGAGGAGGGTCGGAGCGGGCGGCATGACCATGGTCAGGTGCCGTTTCCTGTCGATCTCCCTGCACGGGAAGATGATGGTGATCTTCATCGAAGGAGAAGCGTAACACCTTCGGCGTCCACGCTCACCGGTCGCGCTCGACCTCGTTCGGGATCTGGTAGGTGCCGTCGAGGTGGGCGAGCATGGCCTCGTGATCCCGATCGAGCTCGGTTCGATCTTCCTCTGGCTGACGGCGGAATCGGTGACACGCTCTACGGCTCACTCTCATCGGGCACGACCTCGGCACCACACGCCGGACATGTGAACCGCCCCTCGGATGTCTCGGTGAAACGCAGCCCGGTATCCTCCGCGAGGTCCCCCGTCCGGTAGGTGATGAGCAAACCGTCACATGTCACGTCCTCGACCAGCCCGCAACTTGGGCACGAGAGCAGCTCCCGCTCGTCGGTGAAGACTCCCAGCTCGCGAGCCCTCGTCCTCAGATCCTCGAATCCCACGAGGAGCTTCTTGATGGACGAGGTCAACCCGTCCAGGTCGTCCGGGCGTCGAGGGTCGTTCGGCATCGGGTCGAGCTCCAGTCGGTATCATTGGCTCATCCGAGCCGGAAAGTCGATCCGAAGACTCCCGCTCGGCCCCGCCAGGACAAGGCGTCGCTCTCCCTGCCCTGGGGTGTCGGCCGAGGTGCTCCTTGGGATGGGACTTGCCGGGATGCGCTGAAACGAGCACACGAAATACCGACAATGGAGCACGACGGCAAGCTAACTTGACGCAGTGCAACGTAATTGGTAACAAACATACCAATAGAGGTGCACTGTGGCAACTCCAGGTCCTCCGCGAGCTTTTTTCGAGACTCATCCGGTGTTCAGGCACGATGAGTTCGCGGCCTTTCATCGGAGCGGCAAGCGGAGCCCTCAGACAACAGCAGCCGTACTGCGGCAGCACGTCCGGGCAGGCAACCTCCTTCGACTCCGGCGCGGGCTCTACGCCACGATTCCCAGGCCCCGCTCCTCGGACGATTTCCAGGTGGACCCAATCCTGGTCGCAAGCCGCCTCGCTCCCGATGCCGTCGTCGCGTTTCATGCCGCGCTCCAGGCCCACGGGAAGGCCCACTCCGTGTCCAGGCGTTTCACCTATGTCACCGCGCACCGCGCCAAGCCCTGCGAGATCCAGGGCTCCGAGTTCATCCCCGCGCTCATCCCCGCGGCGTTGCGAAGCCGACGTGGTCAGGGCGGCGGGACGACGATCCTCCATCGCGGTGGCCTGGACATCCGGGTGACGACCCTCGAGAGGACGCTCGTCGACGTCCTCGACCAGCCCGACCATGGAGGCGGCTGGGAAGAGATCTGGAGGTCACTGGAGTCGGTCGAGTACTTCGACCTCGACGAGGTGATCGAGTACACGAAGAAGCTCGGCGCCGGGGTGCTCGCCGCCAAGGTCGGGTTCTACCTCGAGCAGCACCGCGAGGAGCTCATGGTCGACGAGGCTCGCTTGAAGAAGCTCGAGAAGCTGGTTTCGAGGCAGCCTCAGTACCTCGACCGCAGCACCCGTGAGTCCGGTATGCTCCTGTCGCGGTGGAACCTGGTCGTGCCGAGCCGTGTCCTCGAGCGCCGGTGGGAAGAGGGCTCGTGATGCAGCTCTCGACCGAGACGATCAACCGGGCAGCAGCGGCCACTCGTTTCCAGCCGGACACCCTGGAGAAGGTCGCCCGGCTCCTCTCGGTGCTCGACGGGCTCCGGAGCCACCCGTTCCTCAAGACACGGCTCGCGCTCAAGGGGGGTACGGCACTCAACCTGTTCCTCCTCCACGTCCCCAGGTTGTCGGTGGACGTCGATCTGAACTACATCGGCGGCGCGGACCTCGAGACCATGCGATCGGAGAGGCCGCAGGTGGAGCAGGCCGTCAAGGCGGTGTGCCAGCGCGATGGGCTCTCCGTGCGCCGCACCCCCTCGGACCACGCCGGAGGGAAGTGGCGGCTCGGGTTCACCTCGCCACGCGGAGGGACCGGGACGCTCGAGCTCGACGTCAACTTCACCCTCCGCACCCCCCTTTGGCCCGTCGAGGTCAGGGACTCGCGGCCTGTCGGGCCGTTCAAGGCGACGGGCATCGCGGTGCTCGATCGGCACGAGCTCGCGGCCGGCAAGCTGGCGGCCCTGATGGCTCGAGGCGCGAGCCGAGACATCTTCGATGCTCGCGAGATGCTCCGGCTCGGTGGACTGGACCGTGATCGGCTCAGGCTGGGCTTCGTGGTCTACGGCGGCATGAACCGAAAGGACTGGCGCACGGTGTCCGTCGAGGACGTCGCCATCTCCGGCGAGGAGGCTCGCCGCTTTCTGGTCCCCGTGCTCCGCTCGGACCTCGCCCCGAGCAAGGCGGAGCTCTCGCGGTGGACGAAGGATCTCGTGGAGGAGACCCGATCGCTGCTCTCCTCGGTGCTCCCTCTCACCGACGCCGAAAGCGAGTTCATCGAACGCCTCAACGGCCGGGGCGAGATAACCCCCGAGCTGCTGACCAGTGACGAGCGCCTCCAGGTGATCCTGCGAGAGCACCCCGGACTTCGCTGGAAGGCCGTGAACGTGAGGCAGCACCTCGAGCTTTCGGCGCCAGGATAGGGGGCCGTTTGCCCGTCCGAGGGGGTTGTATCCTTCTCCATAATCTTTCCAGGATTCTCGCGCTGAACTTCATACTCCCGCCCGACGTCGAGCTTCAGTGCAGCGTGGCGACGAAGATGATCGATACGAGCCAGAGCGTCCCCACCGGCCCCGGGAGCCCGCCAACGTTGATGGCGAAGAAGCCACTCACGGCATCGTCGTCGATGAACAGGACTCCCGGAAGCCGGTGCTCCTGCTCACACTCGATCCACTGCCAGGCTACTACGCCGATGATGCGATCATCGTGGCGGTGGTGCTCAGCCAACTCGGTGACGAGGTGGAAAAGTATCGATGGTGGAGGGGCGTGTCGTAGCCGTCGTTTTCCCTTTTCCTCATGAGCGAACGCCTTGCTCGATGAGGTCGTCGCCTGTATGGTACCGCCCCTGGGGAAGCCCAGCGTGGGCGACGACGGGAGAGGTCCGATGGGAAAGAGCCTGCGGGTCGAAGAGCTCTCGGACGACGAGGTCAAGGAGCTGGAGTCCGACTCGAAGTTCAGATCCTTCGGCCCTTGGCAGTGTTCGGACTGCGGACACAAAGGGCCGTTCCGCAGGCGGCTCTATCGCATCCACGGGAAGTACGAGCTCACCGATGACGCTGTCCAGGATGCCTTCCGGCGCCACATGTACCAGCACCACGGACTCGGGAACATCTTCTTCCGGACCATCGCCGACACGGGGTACGTCGACACGGCCTTCTGCGGGAAGTGCGACTCGAACCTGATCGTCTACGACCTGCTCATGCTGGATGCGGCGAAGTTCCTGGTCGATAAGCTCCGCTCGAAGTGACGTCGCCCTCCTTGAGCAGCCCGACCTCGTATCACTCACGTAACTGTTGAATCCGTAGGAGCTCGGTGCTCGCAGCGGAGACGACGCCCCCTCCACCGTCCCACGGCTACAGGGGGCCGCGCTGAACAACGCCCACAACGGCATGAAACCGACCCTGGACCGGAGGTCGTGGACGGGGCTTCGGGGCTTCCTGGAGCGCGATCACGCGTGAAACAAGGGTCCTCAAGCGGGGGGGCGCCGTCACCGGACCCATGGACCGCAGTTGCAGAACTCGTGATCGGCACCGACATGCTCCACGTCCTGGGGCTCCTTGCAGAGCGCCGTGATGGGGTGGTGGACGGTTCGGTTCCAGGGGGCCGACGACGAGGTCGCGGAATCATGCCCAGGACTGCGTGTGGCGGCATCTCAATGCCAGAGGCGCCAGGGCTCCTCGACGGCGACCGAGGAACCACAACTAGATGGTCGTGACGACGGCGACGCCGAAGAGACGAACCGCGATGTAGTCTTCTCGGGCGAAGGGAACACGCCAGACCGCGTAGGCCAGGAACACCGAGGAGGCCACCGGGCCGCCGTTCACGTAGATGGGATGATGGGTCGCAGCAAACCAGAGCTCGACCCAGGACAGGGTTGCCGCCATCAGGGCCGCGGCCCACGGGATGTGCGCCAACGAGGTCATGCGTGCCGATCCCTGTCCCGTCCCCTGCTGGCTCGAAACCATCAGGAGGAGGGCTGTGGTCGCTATCGTGACGTCGAGAACATCGATGCTGGTGGAGATCACGACGTGCACCGCGCACGGCGGCAGACCTTCGACCATGGGCTGCGGTCCGTTCCAGGCTCCGGTGATGCCCGCGATCAGGTCGAAGACCGCAAAGGCCGCTACCGACACTTCGGGGAGACGGTGCCTGGTGGACGAGCTGGACACGATGGAGGAACGCGGGGGTAGACCCTGTCTGTTCTTCCACGGCTTCGCTCGAAGGCCGCGGTATCGATCTCACCCGGTCGCCAAACTGCACGGCGTGATGGTCCGTGTACCCCGGGGGCTGGAGGATGTGTAATGGGGTAGCGTGCGACTGGCCGGAAATTCGATCCCGCTGTTACCTGGGTGTTACCTGGCTCCCCGGAGACGAAGAAGCCGGGCACCCATAAGTGCCCGGCTTCATTGAATCGGGGCGAGTGGATTTGAACCACCGACCCCTTGACCCCCAGTCAAAGACACGGGCTTTCGCAGCTTCGAGCACCTTCTATCGCCTATGGTACAACCATACGGAAAAACACATATATTCAGAAACCACCTCGATGCGGCTTGCCGCAGCTTCATGCGGGATGATACCCTTTCGTGGTACCTATGTGGTACCTAGCAGCCATCTGGCAGACCTGATCAGGGAGGTGTAATGCCCACCGAGAAGCTGACCAAGAAACTGATCGACTCCGCCGTACCCGGGTGCCGGGACTACATCATGTGGGACAGCGTGGTTCCCGGCCTGGGGTGCAAGGTCACACCAGCGGGACGCAAGGTCTTCGTGTTGAAGTACCGCACGAAGGAGGGAACCCAGCGCAAGCCGACCATCGGGAACTATGGCAGCGTCACCGTGGAGCGCGCCCGGGAGCTGGCCAAGGACATGATCGGTGAGGTCCGCGGAGGCGGCGATCCCTCCCTCGAACGGCAAGATGCTCGCCTGGCCCCGACCATTGCCGAGGTCTGCGAGAGATACCTCAAGGAGCACGCACGCCCTCTCAAGAAGCCCTCCAGCGTCTATGTCGATGAGCTGTATATCCGGCTGCACATCAAGCCTCAGCTCGGTAACCGCAAGGTGGCGAGCATCGCCTTCAAAGACATCAACACGCTTCACCGTTCGCTCCAGGAGACCCCCTATCAAGCGAACCGTGTCATCGCTCTCGTCAGCAAGATCCTCAGCCTGTGTGAGGGGTGGGAGCTTCGGCCTCAACACTCCAACCCCTGCGGTCGGGTCCAACGCTTCCCCGAACGGACCAAGCACCATCCACTGCGCGAGCTCGAGGTCGCGAAGCTGTCCAAGGTGCTCCGGGAAGCCGAGACCGGCGATCCGCCCGAAGCTGCCGAGAACCCGCGTGCCATTGCCGCCCTTCGCCTGCTCATGTTCACCGGCATGAGACGCAACGAGGCAATCCGACTCCGGTGGTCCGAGGTGGATCTCGATGCCGGGATTCTCAGGTTGCCCGACTCGAAGACGGGGGCCAAGGTGGTCCGGCTCAACGGTGCGGCCAAGGAGGTCATCGAAGCTCAGGAGCCCATGCTGGGCAACCCCTACGTGTTTCCGTCGCCCATGATTCCGGGAGCTCCCTTGTACGACGTCAAGGGAGTGTGGGCACGTATCAGGAAACGGGCCGGGCTCGGTGACGTCCGGCTCCACGACCTGAGGCACAACTTCGCTGCTGCCGCTGCTGCCGGTGGGCTCTCCCTTTTCCAGATCGGCCAGCTCCTCGGACACCGGAACCCGCGGACCACGGCGCGCTACGCCGATCTCGTGGATGACGCCGCAGCCCGCGCCGCCGAGCAGGTCGGCGAGGCCCTGACGAGGGCGATGAACAAGAATGTCGAGGAAGGGTGACCTTCACATCTGTCGCCTGGTTCTGTTCGTCTCCCGGCAGAGGTTGACCCTCCCTGCCGAGCTCGAAAGCGTGGGTCTCGACCCAGCCCGACTCGATGCCCAGGGGGGGGGCGGGCTGTTACCCACGGAAACGTGTGCTGGGAGCGTGTAATTTCTCGACAGCTTCCGAACGTGTATCTGGACGCTTTGTGGACGTGTGTCTGGACTTTTTCTGGGGTTGTGGCTGGAGTGAGCGCTTGAAAAAGTGCTCGGGAGCATGCACGGCAGCCGGGTTCCCAGCCGCGGGATCTCCGTCGGGTCTCGCGACGTCTCGTTGCACATTACTCATCGGTGTCGACGTCCTCTCGCGCTCGCCCTCGGACGTGATGTTCCTCGATGAGGCGCCGAGACGATGCCGCCGGCCGTCACGAGCCGACCGGCCGCGACGAGCTTCCGCGCCGATGCCGTCGTCGGCTCGTGCATCGACCAGAGGCAGGTGTGCACGGTCTTCCCGACGAGCTCCGGACAGGCCGCGGCTCGACGCTCGAGATCCGTGAGCAGGCGCGGTCCATCGTCGCGACCGATCCCGAGCTTGGCCTCGCCCACCAGAACCACGGACGGATCGTCCGTCGCGGCGGCCACGATGTCGAGCTCGATCTGGCTCCCGTCCCGCCCGCGCCCCCACCATCGCGCCGCCGGCTGCCAGCTCCTCCCCGCGACATCGAGCCCGGCCACGCTCCCACGGGCGAGGTCCTCCCACACACTGCCCAGATGTCGCGGCCACCCTTCGTTGACCTCGGCTTCCACGACATCGATCTGGCCGGCGGCGAGCCTGGAGCGGTTCCGGTCCACGAACCCGTACCAGAACCGGAGCAGCGGGTCCGAGATGCGGTACAGCGACCGCTTCGCGTCACGGATCGAGCGGCCGAAGGGGATGTCCCGTCCGAGCAGACCCAGCTCGACGAGCTTCGCCATGGGTCTCGAGAGCGACGTCGCGGGCTGCCCGAGCCGTGCGCCGATCTCCGAGATGCGGTGGCAGCCCTGGCCGACGAGGGCGAGGATCGAGGCGGCACGAGTGACGTCCTTCACGTCGTCGAGGAGCAGCCGCTCCGGCTCGCGGTGGAGCACGCCGAGCGGGTCGAGGACGAGGTTGCGAATGGCCGCGTCACGGTCGGGCTCGTCGAGGGCGAGCTCCCAGTACCGCGGCACGCCTCCCCATACCGCGTAGTGCTCGACCGCCTCGGCTGCGTTACGGACCTTGAAGGCAAGAGGCACGCACGAGATGTCGAGGGGCTCGACCTTGAGGATCTCCCGGGCGCGACCGTAGAGGGGGGCCGATGCGTCGAGCAGGGTGCCGAGCATCATGCGCTGCGACGAGCCGGCGAGAATGGTATTGCGCGAACCGCGGCCACCTCGGTCCACGAGCTTTTGAAGCACGCTGGGGAGCTCCGGCGACACGGCGACGATCTCCGGGAATTCGTCCAGGACCAGGACGGAGTCTGGCGAAGCGTCGTTCCACCATCGACCGAGCAACGGCTCCCACCCAGGGTAGGTGACATCGGCGAAGCCGGGAAGCAACCGGCCGATCTCCCGTGCCAGGTCGTCTCGCTGGAGCTCGGCTGCCCTGGCGTCGCCCACGTAATAGATGGCCTGCCGCCCCTCGACCGCCTCGCGGATCAGGCGCGACTTGCCACACCGGCGCCGCCCGTAGAGGCAGAGGAGCGCGTCCTCGCCCCGATCGAGCGCGCGCCGGAGCCTCGCGAGCTCTCGTTCCCTGTCCAGGAATGGCAACCTCATGGCCCACCGCCTTCGTTATGCAGCCGCCGCATTATGTCATCGGAGCATAGCGAATGTGAACACGCGCAGGAGTCCAGAGGGAGAGCAACGAGATTGCGCCGGTACCACGGGAACGGCCGTGGGTCGGGTCTGTGCGTTACGCAGCGCTGCCGATATGGCTCAGACCAGCTTCTGGAGGCGGATCGCCGTATCGAGAGTCTCGTCCAAGCTCCCGGGGAGACCTCGTTCCGCGCCGTCCCTGAACTTCTCGATGAGGTTGGAGGCAATCTGTGAGTTGAGCTCCCTGATCTTCGGGAAGTACCCGGGCCTGAGCGCATTCTCGATGAAGGTCTCCACATATTCGTCCAAGATACGCGGAGCTTCCTCCGAGGCTGCCTTGGCTGCTTCGTTCCGCTTGTAATGCGCATACAGGTACGCGACCCCCATCCCTATCGCCGCGATCGGCAACCCGACACCGAGCACCGCCGCGCCGAGTGAGATGGATCCAGCCGCCGGTCCGAGCCAGGCCACGTACGCCGTCGCCACGCCCGCGATCCCGAGGGACGTGTTTGCTGCCTTCACAAAGGTCGTCTCGGCCTCGTTGCCGACGATCTTCTCAAGCTGTGAGAAAGTCGGCATGGCGAGATAAACGATGGCGTCCCTCTGAACCGACTCGAAATCCTGCTTGAAGCTCGCTTCGACGTTCTCTATCTGTTCGCTCCAGCGCTCAGCGGCTCTGGATGCGACGACGTTCGTGACGTTGCGCCAGAATTCATCGAGGTGATTCGCTCCCAGGTGCTTCGCGAAGATCTGCGTCAAGGCATCATGCGAGAGCGGGTGGTTGTGCATGATCTTTGATTTGATCTCTGTGGCCAGCTCGCCCTGCCGCCCTCCGAACATGTTCTTTCGCACGAACTCGATGACGTCATCCTCGAAGCTGACCTGCACCCTGTCTCGCGCGAGCTCAATGATTTTGGTGAAGTTGTTCACCTTCTCGCGCCTGCCTTCGAGCTCGCCAACGACCTTATCGAGCAGACCCGCGGCGTGCTCGCGGATGATCGTGTCGTGGGCACGCTCCGCCTGCTCTCGAAGCTCTTTCCTGCGAACGGCCACGTCCCTGGTCAGCACCCGCATGAGCTCCGGGATGCCCGTGCTCTCAGAGGGTGTCTCTCCTGCTTGTATTTGTTTCAGGGCGCTTGCCGCCGATGTCGTGAGCACCTGGCGGGGCTCGAGGCCGAGCATGTCGGCCACGGTATCGATGATCACTTCCAGCTCTCCATCGCCGTCGAGCTCATCACACTTCGTGATGACGGCGTATCTCGGAACGTTGGACTCGACGAGCTTCCTGGCGAGCGCCGCCTCTCTCGCGCCCCCGATGGAGGTGACGTCCACCGCCCAGAGCAGCACGTCGGAGTTGTCGAGCGCGAGCACGAGACGCCGTTCGTTCTCGCGCGTGACACTCCCCAGCCCCGGGGTATCGATGAGCATGAACGGGACGGCCGCACCCGTGACCCCGATGTCCACCCGATCGATACGGGACAGCTCCGCGGGAGAAAAGCTCCGCGTCGAGGTCCTGTGCAGGAACTCGTCCGGCGACAGCTCACTCTCCGACCCATCGAGGTAGCACATGCGGCAGAAGGGCCTGTCCGAGCGCAGGTACCGAGCGATCCAACTCGTCATCTCCAGGATGTCGACCGCAGCGTATTCCTTGCCGAGGAGGGCGTTGATCAACGTCGACTTCCCTGCCTTGAACTCACCGACGAGCATGATGCGCAGGCAATCGGCGCTGCTGAAGGCGTGTTGCCTGACGTGCCGTTCGAGCGGCTCCAGCTCGGACGCGCTCAGGAGCCCATTCTCACTATAGCCGCTCTCGGTGCGGAAGCTCTCGAGGAACCGCAAGACCCGCGAAGGCCATGGCGCGCTCGCCAGACCGTGCCCCTCGTACCCCATTCAGAACTCCCTCCTCTTTGCCTATACTCGATCAACCATGAACACCGATCAATGCCCTGCGACACATGAGGGTACGCTCCTGGACCTGCGCGAGCATCCAGCGTTGCACCGCAGCAGTGACGCACGCGAGGTGTTGAGGGACCTCTCCGAGGAGTCGAAGGTCCACGGGTTCGTGGAGCTCGCCGATCAAGCAGCTCAGCTCCGGCGCGACCTCGATGAGCCGTTCTTCCTCATGGTGGTCGGCGAAGGCAAGTTCGGGAAGTCCTCTCTCATCAACGCCCTCGTCGGCAGGAAGGTCGCGGAGGTCGGCGTCCTGCCCAAGACGTGGACCGTCGATGTTTTCAGACGTTCCGGTGGCGGTCGGGAGAGGGCCGAGCTCATCTTCAGTGCTGACAGGGACAGACCTGTGGCGAAGGCTCTCGATGACGCGAGGAAATACTGCGAGCAGCAACAGATCGCCGCGCACGAGTGCCAGAAGGCGGCACAACCATGGAAGTCGGATCTGTTTCAAGTGAGCTGGTTCTACGACCTGCCCTGGCCAGCGCAGGACATTGCTATCGTCGACACGCCGGGCTTCGCACAGCTTCGAAGCGATGTGGAGGCGAAGGTCGAGAAGCTCTTCGGCAGCGAAGGGATCGAATGCGAGCTCACCGAGGCGTTCGAGCACTACTACGACCGAGCGGATGTCGTCCTCTGGTGTTTGAAAGCGACGAAGCTCGAAGACGAAGACACTCGAAGGGTGATGTCCTGTGTGGCTGGGTATGAGAAGAAGATCATCGGGCTCATCACCCTGTACGACAAGATACCGGCGGACAAACGAATGGAGGTGATGGAGCGCGCCCGGAAGCTCTACGGCGACGTCATCTCGGAGTTCCACTTCATGGCCGCTGGAGCGAAGGATGAGGAGCTCCGCGACGAGACCGTCGAGTCGTTGCGGCACCTGCTCGACGAGGAGATCATCCCGAACCGCGAGGCGCTGAAACACGATGCGGACCGGAAGTCGATCGATCGAATCCGCTACGAGCTCGTCTCCAAAGTCGATGCGATCACCGATATGCAGATATCCAACCTGCTCCTCATGAAGGAGAAGCTCCAGAGGGTCGAGATGATCGCGACGGCTTTGTCGACCGACCTCGACGCCCAGATCTCGAGTGTTTGGCAAAACATCGAGACGGAGGCGAACAGGATCATTCCCTCGCTCTGGGAAAAAGCAGCTTCGACGAGCAACCCTGCCCAGACTTTCCGTACCCTCATACAAACGCGCACGGTAAACTGGCGCAAAGCGCAGGACGACCTGACGAGAATCCAGAACCAGATCTTCAGCCGCGCCAGCTTGGAGGCCACGAATATCTTGATGGACCTGAAGTGGCGCGGAGTGCGGATCAGGAGCCATGGAGCGGAGAAGACATCGACCATCGCGGTCGTTGAGGGCATCGAGCGCGCAGGGTTGGGTACGGTCGGTGCCATCGCGCCGACACTGACGGGCAGTGAGGGCCGCGACATCGCGCTGGGTGCTGGGATAGGTGTAGCGGTTTTGTTTGGAGTTCCGCTGGCTGCCATCGGGTGCGGTCCTCTCGTCGTCGTGGCAGGGGCGATCTACTACGCTCTCATGAAGAATATGCAACGCGTATCGAGTATCAAAGCAGCGACTGCACAGATGTCGCGCTTCTGCCAGATGAACTCCGCGAAGTCGAAGGAGGATATCTGGCAGACCGTCAGGTCCTACGTCGAGCAGGTCACATTGTATATCGAGCGCTCATTCGTGCGGCACAACGGCGTGCCTATCGAGCAAATCGTCTCTCGCGCCCATAAGTCCGACAGAACGCTCAACGTCCTCAACGCTTGGCCTACTCAGAGGACGACTTCGAGGAACCCTCACCGTGACGCTGCCGGAAATCAAGAGATCTCGACCTATTTCCTCGCCCTGTTGCCGGCAGTCCCAACAGACGCGGCGGCGTGGGACAAGTCGACGAGCGCGACGCTCGGCCGGTATTGCACAGACGCAGGTCTGTTCACCAAGAGAGCCATCACCAAGCTAACGAAGTCGCGAAGCGAGAGCATCGATACCGGGAATCTGGAAGATCCAGATATGCGTCAGCTGAGAAGGCTCAGAGACTTGATCGCGCCACAGAGCCTCAGGGATTTCAAGGGAGTGTCGCATCGCGAGCTCGAGCTGATGGAGATGACTCGTTATTCCAGTGGTGAGACGGTTCTCTCTCGTTTCTCTGATTTCTATTGTTCGCTGATAGACACCATCAACATCGATCTTGATCGGTGCACGTGTGACCTCCAAGCGCGCTGGAACGAGAAGGCAAAGGCGGTGCTCCAGGAGAAGCTGACAAAAGCCATCGAGAGAGAGCTTCCGAGCCCAGCACCGAGACTCGTAGAAGCCGACGAATCGAGGATAGAGCAAGATACCAGCGATATCTACCAGGCCGTCATTGCATCGAAAACAGAACGCTCGAGGTTTTACATTTCCGGAGAGAACATATTGTCGCGATCCAGGGGGCTGTTGGACGTCCTCCGAGAGCGTGCTCCAGACCCAGCCAAGGTGGTGAGAGTGCTGGATGCAGCGGGTGCTCAGTGTGTTCATCTCCACGGATCGCAGAGCGTGAAACAGCGACTCGACGAGCTCGCTACACGCCTCGCGGTGTTACCTGCGCTCATCATCGCTGGACACCCAGGTTTTGCAGTCGAGACGGGGAGGCTGGTATCGACATCGTGGCAGCAGCAGATCGGAGCCTGGTGCGCAGCGGGGACGCTCTTCCTAGGGCTGTTCGTCGGTATCTGTATAACGTGCATCAACATGTGCAGCAGAGAAACGAACAGCGGCGGTTCAGCAAAGATCATCGTGTTCTTCATGCTTACACTCTTCGCCTTCATATCATGGCAGATCGGCGCTCGTGTCGCTCGAACGATAGAGAAGAAGAGGCTGCGGGCCGCGGTGAGGGCGGGATTGGAGAAGCTCGCCGTGGACGGCATCGCCGAGATACATCATGGGGTGGTGCAGGTCGTTTCTCAATGGATCGCCGAGTCGCAGCTAATGCCAGTAGAGCCGACCCAGCACGGGCACAAGGTATTCGATGCCACGGCACTCGTGCCTCAATTTCCGCGGCCAATGATTAGAGCGTTGCCAGCCTTCGCAGGCATTGCGTCCTTCCTGGTACTCAGCGGAGTCAGCCTGGGGATCTACTCGATGAAGGGCGGCCAGGTGTGGGAACCGTCGAGCCCTGCACCACACCATGAATCCGTGAATACCGCGCCGGAAGGCTCATTCAGACCCTGGAGGCCTTACAATCAAGAAACGAGCCCTGAACGCGAGCCGCCGGTCTCGCCGGTACACGCCCCGTCGGTGCCGTACACGGGCGGCTTCGCCCGGAGTGATCACAGTGGATCACCTGCGGTCGAAAGCAACCGAGCGGCCAGCGATGCTCACATCAAGAGGGGGCGCGCGTCCTACAGAGCCGGTGCGACCGGTGAGGCGATCGCCGCGTTCAGGATGGCGACCGCGAGTGATCCGTCGAACGCACAAGCACATATGTGGCTTTCGAACGCGTTCATCCGGGATTCACAGTTCGTCGAGGCCGAGGCCGAAGCTCGATCGGGCCTTTCCCTGGCCGACAGCGCAGAGCAACAGGGTGCCGCGCTCCACAACATCTGCCGAGCTCTCGAGGGGCAGGGCCGACTGGACGAGGCCCTGCGTAGCTGTGAGAGGTCCTTGTCGGTGCGGCCGGACAACCTCGACACGAACAACACCATCGATCGGATCAGGGCGAGGCAGCCTGGGGCGCCACCGGCGACCAGCGGAGAGGAGAGCACCGTCACGGACTGCAGGGTGCACATCGAGCGAGGTATCGAGGCCAACAGGGCAGAGGACAGGGAAGCGGCCATCACCGCGTTCCAGCAGGCAGTGGAATGTAGCGAGGAGAACCCGGGGGCGCACCTCTTCCTGTCGAACGCCCTCATCGTCGCCGAACGCTACTCGGAAGGGGCTGATGCAGCACGACGAGCCCTCACGCTCGCCGAGTCGAGCGAGCAGCGCGGCGCTGCCTACAACAACATCTGTCGCGCCATGGAAGGCATGGATCGGATCGACGAAGCCATCTGGAACTGCGAGCGATCTCTCCGCGTGCGCCCTGGGAACGAGGCTGTCCAGAGAAGACTGGAACGGCTGCGTGAGGGGCTGCGTTAGGGTACCATCCTTTCCGGCCCGATGGCGTAACTGAAGACGTTGACCAGCGTTGTCTGTCGGTCGGGAGTCTTGACCTCGAGACGGAAGGGACGCTCGAATCGCCGTCTGGGGAACACGACCTTGCCGGAAACCGAGCTTCCGGCATTCAGTTCGGCCGAGAGGTCGATCTGTCCGGGCGCGTCTCTGACCGGCTGCGCCCACCTCCCCGGCGAGGTCTCGAGACGGAAGGCGGAGCCCCGCAACTCGCCCGGTGACGGTGCCTCACCCTCATCGCCCGGTGAAGGCACATACTCGAACTGGAGGTCGACCACCGCGAGGAGTTCGTCTTCGCCGCGCGGGACATAGCCTCCGAAATCGCGCACGCCGCTGATGCCCGTCACGGTGATCCGCCACTCGGCGGTGGAGAAAACCGCGGGGAATGTCGTACCGGCGGCTTTTCCCAGGTCGCCCGTCTGGACCACGTCCTCGCGCCGCACCCACTCGGTCTTCCCGCTCACACGCGTCACGAGGAGTCGATCGAGCTTGCTGAAGTGGGCCTGGGCAGGTTCGGTGGTCCAGGTCGAGCCGCTCCGCACCTTGATCGCCACCTGCTGGTTCACGGCCATGCCCACGACCTCGTCCCAGGGCAGGTTGACGAAGCCCACTGGATGCTCCGAACGCCCTTCGAGAACGCCGTAGGTGACGAGGGCGATCAGCGATTGGGCATTCTCGGGTCGCGTCTCGCAGAACACGGGGTCGATGCTCCGCGACTCCCAGTGGAAACTACGGGTCTCACCGTTTCGCCATGGGTCCTCGCCTCGCACTTCCCTGAGAAAACGGGAGACGAGCCGCCTGCTCCAGAAGGAGCGGGACTCCTCGGCAGCAAAGACCTCCCGGTATTGATCCGGGCCAAAGCGCAGGAACATCTCGCCGCCAAGGAAGGCGCGATACAGGACGTCGTTCCCCGTGTATGTGAGGGTTCCCTCGATCACCGATGCGATACCCTCCACGGCGCGGCGCTGCTCGGGCACTGGGCCGGAATGGCATTCCCCCTTCAAGTAGATACGCTCCGACCTCATCTTGAAGGGAATCTCGGTCACCTTGGTCTTCTGTTCGTCGAAGAACCCAGTCCTGTCACGCTCTTCGGCCGCGCACTTCGTCGCGCAGGAGCTCTCACACTCCTCGCGCACTTCACACTCGTCCTCCTCAGCGACCGGCTGCTGTGGGGACACCTCCTGCGGTCCAGGAGACGGCTGCGGTGCGGGTGTGGGTTGGGGGGGCTGTTCGCTGGGTCCGTCACTCTGGCCGCCGCAGGCAAGAACGCCGACTGCCAACGACAGTGAGAAGTGGAACACGACGGTCCAGTGCCTCGTCATCAGTCATCCCTCCAGGCAAGGCCAGATGGTACACCGAAATGGACCGCGGTCACTTTAGAAATCGAGGTGGTCCAGCGGGTTGTTGGAAGGCGTGGGAGCAGGGGCAGGTGGCGTAGAAGCACCAGGGGGAGTTGGAGGTTGTAGTACTGACTGCATCATGATGTGCGCGTAGTCCACCTCGACCTCGCAAGCGACCAGCCGGATCGCCTCGCCGTCCCCGATGTCGAGCGTCACCTCCTGAGGCCGGTTCGGCATGGGGCCGGGCAAGATCTCGGTCAGCCGCGCGGTGATGCTCGAGAGGTTCACGTTGCACCTTATGTGCGTCGTTTGATGTGCTCCGCCCGACGCCGCCCACGAGCCACCCGTGGGCCTGAGGCTGACGAACTGGCTGCGGGCCTGTATCGGTGCGGGCACCATGAAGCCGTCGGGCTGCCACTGGACCCGGGTCTCGAACTCGGCCCGGCAGATCCCCGTACCGAGGTTGACGTCCTCGCAGAGCAGCTCGTTGTGGACTGTAAGCTCACCGCGCGGGCCAAAGCTCCAGAGCCATCGCCCCCAGACGCACCCGGGCATCTGTGCTAGGAGTGCGTCGGGCATAGGCTGGCGACCGGTGGGGCTGAAGATCCACCTGAGCTCGTACGCCCCGACTAACCCCGGCGGAGTCGGGGCGGGCTGATCCGACACTAATGCGGGTCTCGGCCCACAGATGGCCGGGTTCACGCATAGGCATGAGCCCCACGCATCTACCCACTCCATCCCGGCTCGACAACAGTGTCCAGCGCTCTCGTGCTCCCCAGGTCTGCAGGACGGCTCGCGTTTCGTTGAGTTCCGTTTCGGTGTTTCACGTTTCGCACTGGTCGGGGGTTGCTCAGAGGGAGAATATCGCTTCGATGGATCAGGAGAACACCAGCCATCCGGTGTCATTCTCTCTGTTTCGCTGCATGGAGGTCGGTGGCGGTTGCTCTCTCCCCGAGCTCGGGTCGCCGTGAGACCGAAACCCACGGCAAGAAAAAGAACAATCACCCATGGCCACCACCTTTTCGGCATCATCAACATGGTCATATTCGTCTTTCCATCATCATGGAGCTTTCACCGCGCCCGCCGGCTGCACCGGAAGCCGACGTATGCCAACACCTGGGCTGTCTCGCCCGGACATTCACCCGTAGCGCACAGCGCGTCTCGATGTGCCGCTCCAATGGCCGGTATTGGAGATGGGCCGGATGTGGTGGGTGGCAAACCCCTCACTGCACGGAAGCTCACCGCCTCGTTCTGGACCCAGCTCTCGTCCTGGTCAGGCTCGTCCTCGCGCCACAAGTCGGTTGTCCATTCACGAGCATTCCCGAGCAGGTCGAAAATCGCCCGTGTTGCATCGCCTGGTGTAACGTCCTGTTCGCTGGTCATCACCCGCGAGAGGGGTTGCCCCGGCCATCTGAAGACATGAGTCCGCGCGAGGTCAACTGCCTGCCTACCCCAGGGATAGGGTCGAGATTCTCTGCCACGTGCAGCGTACTCCCACTCCTCCTCTGTCGGGAGTGAACCACCAAGATTTCCGCAATAATTGATCGCCACCAGCCAGGGGATGCCAGTCGCCGGGTATCGTTCCGGATTATCTGAAGGAAGCCATCCCGGCGGAGCGACGGTGAGCTCTGTATGCTGCATCAGCCATGGTCGGAGCTCGCCCCAGGTGACCTCGTGCTGCTGGATCTCGTAGCTGTAGGTCGGCGCGGTCACAAGACGTGACGCACGGAACCCGCGCGCCCTGTAGCTTGACATCCGATCCGGAAGACCGAGCAGGAAATTCATCGGTGCAGGATCGATGTGAACCCAGCGAGCTGGCTGGATCGAGTACCCCTCCATGTCCGCCGCTGCGTTGGGCGAGGATGGCTGCGCATGCGGCTGTGCACCTGAACGAGAACCCGAGCCTTCATCCTGAGCGCCTCCGCTCATCGCAACAATGCCGACCAGTGTCGCCAAGGCCGCAACGAAGGCTACACCGCCAACACCAATCCATAGCTTGCGTGGAGAGAGAGCTCGCGATCTCGCTATCAAACCTCCCTTGCTCTCCCAAGCCGAAGGAGTCGCACCGACAGGCACGGGGCCTGATTGCACCGGAAACGGCCCGACAACCGTGGGCGCCACGAGTTTTGGCTCGGTCGCACCCTCGGGCAGGGTCCTTGGAATGATCGGCTTTGACCCGATGCGAACGGCCCGTACAGGGGACGTCGGAGCGTCATCCTCCGTCTGTGTCGAAGTCGCCAGAACGACCAGACCTCCGCGCTTTCCAGCGAACGGGCGCAACTCTAGGGCGAGGTCATCCATCGTTGGGAATCTCTGCCCAACCTCTCGGTGCATGGCGCGGAGAACGATGTCCGAGATCTTTCCATCGAGCTCCCCCCGGAGCTCACGTGGAGGTCGCACAACCCCCGTTGCGATGGTAACGATGAGCTCTTCATAGGTCGAACCAGTAAACGGCGTTATCCCGGTCAGAAGCTGGTACAGGATCACGCCTGAGGAATACACATCCGCGCGTGGATCGACTTCATGCGCGCCCATGAATTGCTCGGGAGCCATGAAGTGTGGGGTCCCCAGGGTTGCTCCGGTCTTGGTCAGATGGGCCGAAGACTGACCGATGGCAGGCAGCCGGATCTTGGCTATCCCGAAATCGAGAACCTTCAGCCACTCCCCGTACTTTTCACGGTGGATGAGGATGAGGTTTGCGGGCTTCAGGTCCCGGTGGACGATCCCTCGTTCGTGAGCAGGAGCAAGCGCCTCGCAGAGTTGGAGGATCAAATCCACTGCACGGGGTGGTTCCAACCGCACTTCTCGCTTCAGCACCGACGCCAGATCCTCACCCTCGAGGTACTCCATGACGAGGTACGGAATTCCATTCGGAAGATGCCCCACATCGTAGATGTCTACGATGTGGTCTGAGCCGATGGAGGCGGCGGCCTGGGCCTCGCGCAGGAACCGCGACGCGATCTCGGCATTGTGTGCGATCTGGGGGTGCAGGAACTTCAGCGCAACACGGCGACCGATCTGGACGTGCCGACCCGCCCAGACGGCGCCCATCCCGCCCTGGCCGATGAGCCGGACCAGTTCGTATTTACCGTCGATGACATCGCCGACCTTCACGGCGCTACCCCCTTGGTCGTCCTGCTGGAGGAGATGGTAACAGGAATCGGGGCTGCAAGGATAACCAGGCTGCATTGGCCGCGAGGGCTCTGGCTGTGCTCACTTCGTCGGTCTTGATCCCGTTCGCCCAGCAACACTCGGGGGACACGTGTCGAAATGGCCGCCACCCCGCTCTCGCTGAGTTCGTACCCCAAGGCGCGCGGCCCTCAGCGATCACGCGCGGGCGTCGGCTCCCAGGTCAGGCGCACAAAACGGGGGAAATAGAAGCTGCTGTCGTCCACCAGCGTCGCGAAGTCGAAGTTGTTGCTGACGTACGTCACGACCTCGTCGGCCCCCAAGAGCTCAGGGTGAGCCTTGCCGGCGTAGACCAGCGCGTCGGGGCGGTCCGACTCCGGCGGGTGGAACACGTTGGCCGGTGACGACCACGGCCCCTCGGGCGCCGGCGCCGTGCGCACCGCCACTTCTGCCGCGCCGAACCCCACCGTCTGGACGGCGACGTAGTCGCCGCGCCGCGCGTCGCGGTGCACGGTGAACTCCGTCTGGCCGCCGGTGAAGACGGGGACCGCGGCGCCGCTCCACCCCGCGCCGTCCCACCATTCCGGAGTCGAGAGGTCGCCCGCGTCCGCGGCGACGGCGGTCCAGCGCACCAGATACACATCGTGGTCGCCGGGCTCGACCGGGCTGTAGGCGTACACCCACGCCCCGTCCACCATCACGCCTCCGGCGCCCACCGCCACCCCGAAGTCGTTGGCCGGCAGCGGCACGTCTCGCGAGCTCCAGGCCGACGGGTCGTCGTCGGAGTTGTCGATCAGCAGCGCCCTGGTGCCCACCGACTCGAACCCCAGGCCGCCGGAGACCGCGCGCTCGTCGAGCAGGAACAGGATCAACGCGTCGCCGAGGCGCGCGCCGTGCCCGGGCCACGACCACTGCTCCCCCTGCTCGGGGAAGAACGACTCCGGGACCGCGCCGCCGCCGATCCCTCCCGCTCCCCGCCAGTAGAACGTCATCGTCGCGGTCGATGGATCGTACCCCTGCTGGATGCCGATGCTGTTGCGCACCATCACCGACTCGCGGCGGACGTGCGCGTCGCTCGTGGCGATGAAGGTGTCGCCGAACAGCCACAGCACGCGGCGAGCAGCAGGGCGAGCAGTGGCGCACGCCTCAAGGTCGGCCCCCCGGCGAGTCGAAGACGACCTCCCAGTACCCCACGTCGATCCACCTCCCGAGCTTGAAGCCGACCTCACGGAGGCAACCGACGGGCTGGAAGCCCAGCCTCTCGTGCAGCGCGACGCTCGCGGGGTTGGGCAGCGCGATGCCGGCGATCACGGCGTGAACGCCCCCCTCCCGCAGCAGGCGCAGGAGCTCAGTGTAGAGCCGGGTCCCGCGGCCGTGCCCGACCGCGTCCGGCCGCAGGTAGACGCCGCTCTCGACGGTGTGCCGATATGCCGAGCGCGTCTTCCAGGGGTAGGCGTGGGCGTAGCCGACGACCTCGCCGTCATCGGCCAGGAGCCACGGGTGAGTGCTTGTGATCTCGTCGATCCGCGCCCGCATCGCCTCCACGGAGACTTCCTGCTCCTCGAAGGTGATGATGGTGTGGCGGACGTAGTGGTTGTAGATCGCGGCGACGGCGGCAGCGTCCTCGGGCCGGGCGGTACGCAGGATCTCGGGGCTCATGTCGATTTCGACCTCGCGCGCCAGACATGGTAGCACCCGACCTCTACTCAGACCCCCATCGCCGTTGAGCAGAACCGGGTGCGCGCCTGACGGACCAGCTCGAACACGCGGCCGTCATCCGCCTCGGTCGTGCGCCCGAGCAGGCACGAGACCCACCGCTCCGGCAGCCGGCTCCGGCCGTGGAGCGCGCCCACCACGGCGCCGACGATGGCTCCCACGGTGTCGTTGTCGTAGGTGTCATTGACGGCGCGCACGATCGCCTCCTCGGGGTCGTCCGCGTGACGGCCGAGGATGTAGAGGACCGATGGGACGGTCTCGAGGAGAAACGCGCCGGAGTACCATCTGTCGCAGGCCGCCAGCACGGGCAAGTCCCGAGCGAGTGTCTGCCTCACCTCGGTATCCACGAAGCGCCAGATGGGGCCGTGAAAGTCGAGTCCAGGCCGGCGGGGGGTGAGTCTCATCTCTCCCTCGATGCAGGCAGCGCGGCTGCAGTAGGTGTCGAGCCACCAGGTAGGTTGGGGCAGCCCGTCCATCGCCAGGACCTCCCAGAGAATCCCGGTCAGCGCCACGCAGGCCGCGATCGACGAGGGGTCGTTGTGGGTGACGGCCCCGGCCAGGATCGCGTCCACCCAGAGATCCATCGAGGGCCGGCCGAGATGGGGGATCACCACCGGCGCGATGCGCATGAGGGCGCCGTTGCCCGCCAACCGTTGCGCCGCCTGCTGCCAGGGCAGCCCCGCATGATACGCTGAGAGGAAGGCGCGTACGGTCTGGCCGATGCCGAAGATCCGGCGCCGGGCGAAGCGGGCCGCCAGGTCCTCGGGCACCACGTGGCCATGCTCGATCAGGCTCTCGAGAGTCCAGAAGGCAAGCTGCGTGTCGTCCGACGGAACGCCCACGCGGGCACCGTCGGCGTAACGGTTTGGTTGGTAGTCTCGGATCTCCGCCTCACGGTCCTCCGCGTCCCGGCGTGTGCCGGGGAACCGACTCTCGCTCGTGTTCCCCAGGGCATCGCCAATGGCGAGCCCGAGGAGCATGCCCTCGACCCGGTCGAAGGCCACTCGGCCCTGCTCGGGCGGAGAGCCGAGCGAGTCCAGGCTCCCAGCCGGCACCACAACACCTTCCAGACGCTTCAAGTCCACAGGGCCCCCTCAACTCGTTCAGTCATGACAGGGTACACTTCTTTCCCGTGCGATGCTTCGGCCCGGTCGCAGACATGGGACCAACCGAATTCGAGTGTGCCGTCTCCAGGGCTTCACTGGGATAGCACCACGTGCACAGCCTCCTCGCCGGGCCAGAGGGTCTCGACGCAGGTGCCGGAGCGGCCGGTTCGGTGGCGTGAGGTCGCGGCTCCGGAACCGCGCGTCTCGACGACCGGGGCTGCAAGAAGCCCGTCGATCCAGGCGGCCACGCCGTCGATGCTCGGCGGTGCATGCTGCAACTCGTCGGCGCTCGCGGCGGCCTCGACCGCAACGGCGTGGAGCGCCCGGGGCCAGAGCCTGCGGTGGAGGTCCGACGAACCGTACCATTCCGCCTGCCGGACGACGCCGTTGATCACGACAACGTGTCCGATGGCATCCGGCGCGTCGGCCAGATTCCCCAGCGCGCCCTCGCTTCTCGCCGTGAGCTCCACCAGGTCGGGGTGCTCCAGCGTCAACTGTAGGCTCGTCACGCTCCGGCCGTCGCGGAGCGACGACCCTCGCCTCCGGGTGAGTCTCGTCTGGGTGCTCTCGACCTCGTTCCAAACGTCGCTCTGCGATCCTCGGTGGACGAGGCTCCGTCTGACCCTCGATGGCGCGACACTGACGGACCCGGAGAACCGGGTCACGTCCTCGCGTCCTCGCGCACCCCAGCGGGCACGCTCCACGCAGAACACGCCCAGAGGGAGATCGGTGACGCCCGGTGCGATGACCATGTCGCTCGCGACGACGCGGTCCTGGGCTCCGCCTTTGACCAGGTCGCCCAGCAGGCACAGCACCGGCGAGCCCCCGAGGTTGTCGAGCACGAGCTGTTGAACGCTCTGAGTCTCCCGGAGAACAACGGTTCCGTCCTCCATGAGCTGGGGCAGGAGTCGCAGGGACGTGGTGTCAACCGCGTCCCCGGCGTGGATGAGAAAAACCCCGAGATTATCGACTTCGTATGGCCCGGAGAGACGGCGCGCGCCGTTGCCGCCGTGGCTCGAAGCAATCGCCGGTCGCCTTGCGGTGGATTCCCCCGCGACGAGCAGCCCCTCGGCCAGCTCCAGAGCATCGACGGGCCAGAAGGCACGTGGGCGGGGCGACCCGACGCCGGGCAGTCCTTGCATGGGCCGGCACGACAGCACCCGATCGCGCCACGAAACCGGCCAGGCTCGCAGCCCGTGCACCGCGCCGAGCAGCGCTCCGGCAATCGCGGCGTTGGTGTCGGTGTCACCGCCGCACGCGACCGTGGCGATCAGTCCTTCGGCTGGCGCCGTCGCGTGGAGGAGCTGGTAGAACGCGTTCTGCAACGCGACCGCCACGTCACCCTGACGTCTGAAGAAGCCACGTGGCGCACACGTGGCGGCTTCCTCGACACAGCGCCGAATCCGGGCCGAGATGTCGTGCTTCTCCGACCGCTCGCGGACGATGTCGTGGACCTCCGAGGCCGTCGCGCCGCGCCCGATCGCCGCGGCGATGGCCGTGACGAGCAGCACGTTGGCCGACACGCAGTCCGGGTGGGGATGGGTCAGCTCCGCGTCGGCGCGGGCGAATCGCTCCAGCTCTTCGATGGAAAGACGGTAACCGAAGATGCCCAGCGGGCTGATCCGCATGAGCGCGCCGTTCGAGCTGGACCCGCGCCTCGTGGCGGCACGGGCCGCCGGGGCCGCGGGCTCGCCCGCCCGGAGCGCGACGAGCGCGTTCCGCAGCGGAGCTCCGGTCGTGTCGCCCACGTCGAAGGGGCCCGACCCGAGCCAGTTCGCGTAGGCAGTGGCGACGCTCTCGGCCTCCCACGTCCCGCGGGACACGATGGCCCGGGCAAGGGACAAGGTCAGCTCCGAGTCGTCCGTGGGTTGCCCGGCGATCACGCCGTGCGGCCCACCCGGAGGGAGCTGCCGAATGCCTTCCGGGTACGCGCGGGCGATCTGCCCGGCCGACTGGAACTCGACGACCGCTCCGAGGGCGTCGCCGCAGATCTGCCCGAGGAGGCACCCCTGGGCACGGCTCAGCCGCTCCGTGTCTGCAGCCAGCCCATTGCCGGCTCTCGTGGCCCCCGACCAGGGACCCTCCACCTCGCTCGAGTGCGGCGATCCCTTCTTCCGTTGCTCGAGGTGCTGCTTCGCCAAAGCTGCGGCGCCTCCGAGACAGGTTCCGCCCCTGCCGAGATCGCTGGATCCGCTCACGGAGTACGTGACCCGGTTCATCTCCTCGTCGAAAAGGTCGCCCCCTGCGCCGAGGAGCAAGGCGTGTCCGGCGGCGTAGTCCCAACCCACCGGGCTGTTCGTGGATATGGCCAGGTCGGCCTCTCCCGCCGCCACGAGCGCGAGCCGGTAGGCGATGCTGGGCAGCGCACGAAACCGTGCGGGAAACGCCTGCCTGGCGTGCTTGACCGGTTCGAGCGCTGCGTTCGCGCTCAGGAGCACGGTCGAGTCGTCGCTCAACCGCCCGGGCCAGGTACGCCGCACGATATCTCCGTTCCGCCTGAGGTCCTCTCCCTCGGCCCAGGTGAAGAGGTCGCCGTCGTCGTCCGGAGCGGCGTACGCGTAGACCACCCCGAGCACGGGCCGCCCCGAGCGCAGGAGCGCGATGCTCACGGCCGCGCCGCGACGGCCTTCGAGGAAGGAGCTCGTGCCGTCGTTCGGATCGACCACCCAGCAGTGCTGCTCTTCGTCGGAAGGCTGCCTGGCGGAGACGTTCTTCTCCTCGCAACGGAGCCCGTGGCGCGGAAACGCATTCACGAGTCGCCGGCAGATCAGTTCCTGCGCCACTTCGTCCACGGGCGCGTGACTCCCCGCGCCTCGAGGCCCGCCTGACCGATGGAGCTCGCGCCTCAAGACCTCGCCGGCCTCAAGTGCCGTGAAACGCGCCAACTCGATGTGCTGCGTGTATCGGCTTTCAGTCATGTCGATCCCTACGCGGCCATTCGCTGCCGCCCCAGCTTTTTCAGGTCGTTCTTGGCCTTGCGCCGGATGGGCGCGACGTCGCGGTTCTTGTAAACGGAGATCACCGTGCCGTCCTCGACGAGGACCGTGGTCCCCTCCCATCGCAGCACGCGGGCATCGACCACGCCCGATCGCTCGATGTCGCGCCGTCGCAGGACGTGGAAGCAGATCCCTGTGCGGTAGTACACGTTCCCCCATCGCAACGTGAAGTCGATGGCGTCCTGTCCGATCCCGCGCTGGCTCATCCGAAGGTCTGCATGACGAGTCACTCGCATCGAGTCCCTCCTTGTCTGAAAGACGGCCTGGCCAGGGAGCTCCTGACAGCTTCTTGCACACTTTCATCGTGGAGCCACGGCGTGACAGTTACGGTCACAGGCCGATCTCGAGCCATGACCCTGCTGGCAGGGAGACGTGCTGGGGCGTGTACTGGACCCGTCCTGAGAGTGTGCCTGGAGTGAGCACGCTATTGGTTTCTGGAGCGTGTGCTGGATCAGAGTGCGGGGGGTACATCCGTCCGCTGGCCATTGACTCTGCCGCGGCCCCGCACCTGTCGGGTGAAGCACTTCCGGCGGTCGCCCGACGGCTTGCACTCTCGATCCATGTGCCGCAGCGAGATCACCCTCTTGGACCAGACTGCAGGCACTGAACACAGGTCTCGCCGCGGTGAAGTGTGGCGTGACAGGGTACACTTCTTTCCCATGAGATGCTTCGTGATGATTGCCGTGATGCTGGTCGCCACGGTGGCGGGTTGTCACGACACGCCACCGCGGGCTGCCGGTGATCGAGCGTCCGCCGGGACTCCCGGCGTGGCGGGCCAACACCGCGACGCGGGCGGCACGGTTCCCCCGGCCGTCGTTGACGCTCGGCCGCGGCCCATACCTGCCGCGCCGGCCGATGCGGACGGCACGCCACCCGCACCGGCGGTTGCCGCCCGAGATCCGGCGCCCACTGGAGTCCGGCTGCTCGGCGGGCGTTTGCTGGCACAGCTCCCTCCGGGGCGGAGCCACGACGACGCGGCCGACCTCCCGGGCAAGATCCTGGGTTGCATGGAGTACGAGACCTCGATCCCGACCGGGGAGGTCTTCCTCACCGCACTCGACCTCGGCGCCCTGGCGAGCGCCGATCTCGAGGCCGACGCACGCGCCGAGTTGAAAGCCTGGCACAAGCGAAGCCGGGTGCCGGATGTCCGCTGGCAGATCGCGCCATTCGCCAAGGCGACGCCTCCCCTCAGGATCGTCAAGGCGACCCCTGCCAAGTCCGTTGGCTACCTGTGCGGTTCTCCGGCAGGCGACATCCCCCGCAGCGTCGCGGCGAGGTACTTCGTCACCCAGGCCGACGGGACCGTGCAGATCATCGACTTCGCGATCGAGGACGGCAGCGGTCAGCGACCCGAAACGGTCATCGAGCTCTCGGAGGCGGTCATGGCCTCCCTGGCACCGGGGCCGGTCGCGCTGGTCCGCGAGGCGGGAACGCGGGTCCTGCCCAATATCCCGGCTGGTCAGGACCTCGAGATCTCGATGCCCGCCGACACCATCGTGACCGTGTCGGAAGGCATGGATTCCAGCTCGATCGAGGTGGGCCGCCTCCGGCCCATGGGAGCGAAGGCCTCGATGGACATCGTCGTCTGGTCACATTCCTGCGTCCCGGACTACATGGACACGGAGCGGGCTCGACGGACCAAGGGAACCCTGCTGGGGCTCCCGGTCGATGTGCTCCGGGGACGGCGAGAGGGGCGTTTCTTCGAGGACATCACCATCGACGATGCCGAGTCCGGGGAGTGCTCCTACATCACGCTCCTGGGTGACTCCGAGCAGGCGGTGGCCGCGCTGCGCGCGAGGCTCGAGTCGGGGAAGCGGGTGTCGCGGGCCGATCCCACGAACGGACTTCGATAGCTCCCGATCTCCAACGAGCGGCCACGCGCGACCGTGACCGGATCTGTCCGGCCCCCCAGCCATGATGACAGAAGAGACGCGGTCATCATGGCGAGGAACCACTGCACGAGACGCTCGAGCCGCGACGCGGGACAGCCGCTGTCTTCTCCGGCGTCCATGCTCTCACGAGAGCGACAGGGGGTCGGGTCATGAGATACCACCGGAACATCACCCCGCCTGCGAACACCCGGCGCATCGGCGACCTCGGCAGCGACGAGCGGTTCGTGGTCCATCGCGTGGGGACCGCTCTCCTGCGCCTCGTGGATCGGTTCGGTCTGCTCGACGAGGAGACGTTGAACGCCGTCGTCTGGGTGCTCGGTGGAGGTGGAGGCACCGTCGAGAAGATCCTGGTCGAGGCCGGCAGGTCGACCGGATTCGACGTGGAGGCCGTGCTGGAAGGCAGCAGATGGAAAGGTCGTCTGGACGCGGGCGAGCTCGTCGAACGCGTGTCCAACGAGTCTCCTTCAGTGCGAAAGGCCGTGCTGGCCGGGATCACGGCCCACCTCGCGCGCAGGGTCGAGGCGCTCCGCCCCCGGAGCCCGTCGAAGATGGAACGGAGCCTCGAGAGCGTGCAGCGAGCCTTCGAGCTCACGGACACGGAGCGCGAGTTGCTCCTCCTGCTGTTCCTCTGTGTGTGTTGGGGCCCGGTGGAGACCTATTTCGAGGACCACCTCGGATGCACGTGCCTGGCGGGGTGGAGATACCTCGCCACCGCGCTCGGCACCACACCGCACGAGGTGGCTCGCGCCGCATCCGGCACGCTGGTTCGCATGGAGATCATCGACGTGCACGGCGGGAGGCTGTCGGTCTCGGACGCCTACCAGGCCATCCTCCGCGACCCGCTCCGCGACCCGCTCCCCGACGGCCTGTACCGCGCCATTCCCCGCGAGAGCCTCCCGCTCGACGCGCACGAGGTGTCTCCGGACGTCGTCCGCCACATCGTGAAACTCCTCAAGGCCCGGAAGCGGACGCCGACCCACCTCCTGCTCTACGGACAGGCGGGAGCAGGCAAGACGAGCTTCGCCAGACGGCTCGCCCACGAGTCCGGGCTCCCGCCGCTCGAGGTGCCGCCCGACGACCACGACCGCACCACCGTGCGCCGCGCCGGCATCGTCGCGTGCCTCAGGTTGAAGAACGAGGGCAACGGCGTCGTCGTCGTGGTGGACGAGGCGGACGCGCTGCTCAACACCCAGACGTCGTGGTGGAGCCGGGGCGAGAGCCAGGACAAGGCGTGGCTCAACGACGTCCTCGAACAACCCGACTCTCGGGTCATCTGGGTGACGAACTCCATCGACGGCATCGAGGAGTCGGTCATGCGACGGTTCACCTTCAGCCTGCGCTTCGAGCCGTTCACGAAGAGGCAACGGGTCCAGCTCTGGGACCGGGTGCTGCGCCGCCGGCGGGTCAGGCGGTTCTTCTCGGCGTCCGAGATCGCGGCACTCGCGGCCCGATACGACGTGAGCGCCGGCGCGATCGACCTCGCGGTGCGCGAGGCGGCGAGCGGCGCCAAACGGTCGAAGGCCGGAGTCCACCGCGCCGTCGCTCTCGCGCTCGACGCCCACGAGGCCCTGCGGCACGGAGGCCGAGCGCCGGTCCGGAAGGAGAGAGTCGACCCCGACTACTCGCTCGAGGGGCTCAACATCGAGGGCGACGTCGGTGCGCTCATGAAGCGGCTGCGTGCATTCGACCGCTACCTGCGCCGCCCGGACGACCCGCGGCGCCTGTGCATGAACCTGCTGTTCCACGGCCCACCCGGGACCGGGAAGAGCGAGCTGGCCCGCCACATCGCGGAGCGCCTCGACCGCGAGCTCATCGTGAAGCGCGCGAGCGACCTCCTCAGTCCGTGGGTGGGCGAAACGGAGCAGAGCATCGCCGCCGCGTTCCGCAATGCCGAGCGCGGCGACGCGGTCCTCGTGATCGACGAGATCGACTCGCTCCTCTACGACCGCGCCGGTGCGGTCCGGTCCTGGGAGGTGAGCTTCGTGAACGAGCTGCTCGCGCAGATGGAGCGGTTCCGCGGCATCCTCGTCGCCACGACCAACCGGCTCGACGCGCTCGACGAGGCGTCGCTGCGGCGGTTCGGCGAGAAAATCGGGTTCGGCTTCCTGACGCCGGACGGCACCGAGGTCTTCTACCGCAAGATGCTCTCGTCGCTCGCCGGCGGCCGGCTGGACGACGCTTCGCGTAATCGGCTCCGGTCGTTGACAAACCTCGCCCCAGGAGACTTCAAGGTCGTGCGGGACCGGCACGCCATGTCGGAGTCGAAGCCGTCGCACGCCACGCTGATCGGGGATCTCGAGGCGGAAGCGGCGGTGAAGCAGATCGGCAAGAGTCGGAGAGTGGGTTTCTGACAACAGAAGGAGGCGGCCATGTTCGATGATGGTTTCACTCAGTGGCGGCTACAAGCATCATGGCGGCCTTGGCTCGATCGCTTCCATGTAGAACGATCTTTCAACCACGCCGATGCAAAGCCGCGCGCGCACACAGACGCTCCACGAATTGACGACCACGCGCCAGTCGATGCCGCGAGCTGTCATTGATGATGGAGTGAATCTCCGGGAGCAATACGGGCTGAAGCGAGACGAAGGCACGAGCGCCACCGGCGATCGGGTCGCTGATGCGGATCGCAGCCTCCTTCGCATTGCTCCTGATCGTCGGATACAGGATCGTCGCCGTCGCACCCCGTCGCTGGCTCAAAGCATAGATGGCGAGTTGGTAGAGCATCTCTCGCGGCAGCGGAAGTTCCCAGAGGTCCCGGTACTTGGCGTCGAGAAGAATCGGATCGGAGCCAGGTCGGATCAGGGTGAAGTCCGGTCGCGGGCTCGGCGCCTCCCTCAGGCGAGGGTTCCGTTCAGGGAGGTAGCGCATCAGATCCGCGATGCCGCGCTCCTCGTGGACGGTCCATCTCTCTAAGTACTCATCGAGGAAACGTGCTAGCAGCGCCTGGAAAAAGCGGTTCATGTCGAACAGGAATCCTGGCAACTCCATCCCGCCGTGACCTTCGATGGAGAGCACGCTCCCGCTGAGCAGTATCGTGACCAACTTCAACGCGGGCTCGTAGACCCGGTTGAGGCGGTTGAGCGAGCGCCAAGCTCGGTCGAGGAGATCGCGGGTCAGGGGCACTGGCTCGATGATGTGCGCCATGAAGCCTGCGAAATGGGAGAGGGAGATGGAGAGCGAAGTGCTCGATGTCATCCGTGCCCCAAGGAACAGCCCGCCCTGGAGCGCCTGGTTGAGCGCATTGTCTGCCGATCTCGACGAGTACCGGCATGGAAGCCGCGCCTCGGTCAGCGATCCTGGGGACACGAGCTCCGTCAGGACGATCCGGCCTCGTGGGCTCGCCAGCCACGCCGACTCGGATCGATACCTGCGGTGCAGACCGCGCTCGAGGATCTCCTTCGCCTCCGCGTGGAGCTGAAGAAGAAGCAGGTCGATGAGCAGCCCCGATCCTTCCACATATTCGGCGTGTTCGAAAAGGCGGAGGTCACGCAGCCCATAGGCGTATCGAAGGAGGTCGAGGAGAAGGCCCGGCGCGATTTTAGGTTCCACCACCACTTCGAGGTCACCAAGCCTGACGCGCCCGACCCACGACGTGGTCCTGATCGACAGCCCATGCCGGAGCTCCGTCACGTCGAGGAGGTGCTGCCGTGAGAGCTCGCTGGCGAAGGCGCGCGAACGACCGTCGTTCAGGCAGAGTCCCCGCAAGCCGGCGCCGCCAGGATCTCCCGGGCCGATGGACTCCCATTCACTGAGCTGGATCACAGTCGCAGACATCAGGTCTCTCTCTATAAATCGTTCGCCTCGTCTTCAGCCGCGTCGAGACCGGCGTCCTCCGCGTCGTCGCCGGTGTCGGCTGCCACCGCGGCGGCGGTTGCGGTGATCTCGTCGAACGACGTCAGGAGAGTCCGCACGAGGTCGATACGGCGATTTTGCTCGAAGAGCTCGGTACGTATCCGCTGTCGCTCCCGATCGACGAGCCCCGGTCCGAGGATCAGTTCCAGGGCCTCGTAGCTCTCGTAGCAATACTCCTGGAGCAGCGGGACAATGTCGTCGCGGAGCGCCTCGGTGAAGCGGTTCACGTCGGTGATGGGTTTGCCCTTCTGCATCAGGTAGGAGTGACCGACCTGGATGTTCCTGGCATCGCGACCAGCGTGCTTGAGCACCCGCAGGTTGAGCTCGTCGAGCCAGGGGCCGAGAGGGAGCCCCTCGACGGAGGCAGTGCCGAGTACGCTGCTGTCCGGCATCAGTTCGATGAACCCGAACCGGCGGCGGAGGGCGGCATCGACGAGCGCCACTGAGCGATCGGCGGTGTTCATCGTGCCGACGATATAGACGTTCTGGGGCACGACGAAGGACGACCCCGACAACGGCAAAGTGACCTCCGTACCGCGCCGGTCAAACTCGAGCACGGTGAGGAGCTCGCCGAAGATACGTGGAATCTCTCCCCGGTTGATCTCGTCGATGAGCAGGAAGTACTGGTGCTCCAGATCTTTCGCAGCTCTTGCGCAGAGCTTCTTGAAAATCCCGTCGCGGGGCTCGAACGCGAGCTGGCCATCTCGTACGGTTGGGCGGTAACCTTCGAGGAAGTCCTCGTACCCGTACGCAGCATGGAAGCTACATGTCTCGGTCGCCTTGCGCTCCCGGAGGGTCTCGATCATCTCCCTGTTGAGATCGCCGGCCGAAACCCGGAACCACGAACGCGCCACCAGCTCCTTGATGGTCCTTTCCGCCCAGTACGTCTTTCCCGTGCCTGGCGGTCCGAAGAGGATCATTTGCCGCTTCCGTTCGAGGATCTGTTGCGCGCGACCGACGACTCCCTCGAGCGGCGGAAGCCGTCGCTGTTCCGAAGCCACCGATGGCGTCGCGACCGTCGACTTCGCGTGTTGCAAGACTGGCTCGATGAGAAGCTGGCGCTCGACCTCCACGATGTTCCGGAAGTTGCCGAGCTTGTAAAACGCTTGCTTGGATCCCTCCGCGAACGAAAGTAACCAGGGTTGGCTCGAGATCCACTCGACCGGACGTCGGTGTGCCGCCGGATCCCCCGATCCGGCGAAGCTGTACCCACCCGTGATCCTGCCGATACCGATCACATCGCGTCCCCTGGTGGCGAGGACGATGTCTCTCTCCGAGCACACGACGGCCAGTTTGAAGAGCTGGTTGACGATTCGTCCGGCGCTCCGATCCTCAAGAGCGAAGTGCCTCATCACACGTTCACGTAAGCCATCCTTGCCGATCTGCGTGTACTCGATATCCGACAGGTCTCCTGTCGCGGACCACGCCAGAGTGACGCATCCCTCCTTCGACATGATCTCCCATGAGCCCTCCCCGACCGCGTCCGCGTCAACGCTCCAGTAAGCGTGGGGATCTCCGTCCCGGACGTTCAACGTTTCGGTGAGGCTGTTGATGGGGATCTCGAGTTGCCGGGCCACGTCGAGGAAGCCCTTGGCGTTCTCGTACCGTCCCGCTCCCGGTACCGCCAAGAGCTTGGTGAGGTGGTACTGTTGCCATGGCGCTCCGTGGTAGTCATCGAGGAGCATTGGGTAGAGCATGCTGAAGTACTTGTGCCCCCAGGCCGACTCCGCGAGGTCTGGTGCTGCTGCCTGCATCTCGCGCTGAAGGGCCTGGTAGTCAGCTCTGTCTGGATTGGACGCGTATTTCTCGAGGACGGAGCAGCCAGCGATGAGCTGGTCGCGTTGATGACGGACCTTGGCTACGGCCTCCTCCGTGGTCAGGCGTTTCTGGTGGGTAGGATGGCCAGTCATCCAGTGGCCGGTCTCCTTGGCCTGGTAGATTCCGAACTTGAGCGCGCTGCCACCGGAGATGCTCCCGAACCTGGCCGGAAGCTCGTCGTCGTCCTTGAACTCGAGCCAGTACGCGAGGCTGTCGCGGTTGCCTCTCCCGTGGAGCATGTCGAGGAGCGCTTCACCGTCCACACTACCAAGGATGCTGGGGCCGAACTTCGCGCGGAATCTCTCGTAGCACACTGCCAACTCTCTGCGGCTCAGGAGCTTGCCCTCCGTGAAGAGCCTGTCGTACAGAGCCGTGACCTCTTGAAGCAGCACCTCTCGTTCAGGCGATTCCTCGCTGTCGCCGCGCGTTACCGACCCGTTCTCGTCGATCTTCTCCGTCTTCTGCCCGTCACCGCGTCTGACTCGATCTGCGAGCTCCCACTCATCGATTGGACCAGAGGACGCGCCGCGCTCAGTCAGTGCCCAGACCCCACGCTTCGGATTCGTGATCAGACCGTCTTTCTTCAAGTGCGTCCGTGCCCAGGCCATCCGATGGCAGGGCTCGTTTTCGAAATGGGTGTCGTTGCCATGAGAAATGGAGAGCTGCTCTGGTATGAGATTCATCAGCTCGGCGACCTTGTCGTCGAGGGGCTTGATGCTCGATGTACCGCCGAGGAGTCGGAGCGCCTCCAGTATCGGATTCATGTACTCTTGGTAGACGGGGATCGTTATCGCTTCGTCTGGCATGGTGACAACAAGAGTCCGATGGAGCCCACGCCGGTGTCAACACCGCTTGCTCAACAAGACGCTCCTCGATTGGAGGCGCTTTAGAAACTGATGTGGCTTTTCGATCTGCGATAGGGCTCGTCAGGTCGACAGCCAGATCGCGGGTCACTCCTTGGTTTCGCGTCGGCGAGTCTGCTCGAGGGCGATCTCGTTGACCGACTGGAACGTCCTGGTCAGCGACGCTCCTTCGACCGTCTTCACGGCCATGTGCTGGACCTGCTGGAGCGAGGCGGTGAGCTCGGCCGGTGAGCCAGAGCATCTTTCGGTAGCGCCGCTGACGCGTCGCAACCCTGGGCTTTGAGACGGAGCCCCGTTGGGGCTCGAAAGGAATAGCTTGCAGCCAGCGCGTGAAGGAAATACACCCGGTCGAGCGGTTCTTGCGTCCTGACGTCGCCGAAAATACTCCACCCGGAGCTCCTCCACGTCATCAGGAACCGAAAAGACACCCGGTCGAGCGGTTCCGGCATGCTGGCGTCGCCGAAAATACTCCACCCGGAGATCAATTCCCTCGTCGGGCATCGAAAAGAACTCTCGATCGATTGTCTTCACGCTCCCGGTAACGCCTGGAGAAGACCACCCGGAGTGTTTTCACTTCATCGGGAATCGCACTACTTGATCTCCACCCCGAACCCGGTCCTCTCGTCGAGCTCGCGGGCGAACGCATCCAGCTCGGTCGCTGGCGGCGGCACGGAGAGCCTGAGCACGACCCTGCGACTTGCCACGTCGAGACCGGGGCCCTTGCGGAGCGTCCACGACGCCGGGATCAGCTCTCCCGCCAGAGCGAGCACGGCCTGCTGCTCCACCCTCTCCGCGATCACGATGCGCCAGCAGGTCACGTGTCGCAGCTCGTCGATGATGTTGTCGTACCGGTGTCCCACCTCGGGCGTGACGAAGGAGACCTCGAGGTACGCGCCCTCGCCGTCGTTCCGCTTGCTCTTCCTGTACGGCCGGTGCGCCTCGTTCACGAAGGCTCGGTCGATCTCGACGAAGGCCAGGTTGACCTCCATCCTCCCGGAGTCGTCGTAGGTCGAGCGGGCCCCCGGCGTCCGGCCGGCCGCCTCTTCGAGCTGGAGCGCGAACCCGGTCTCGCGCTCGAACCGCTCCACGGCCTTGTCGAGCTGCTCCGGCGGCGGCAGGCGATCCACCGTCAGCTTGACGTGCTTCCGATCCGTCGTCACCGAGGGCGCGCGCATCGCTGTCGTGCCCTCGGGTAGGACGTCCAGCGCCGTGCGCGAGAGCGCGGCGAGGTTGGCCTCCGGGTTCACCTCCACGGCCCAGCCCGTGCGCTCCGCGAGCTCAGCGAGCCGTGCAGCGTGCCGCTCGCGGGCCACGTCCGGGAACAAGAACGACAAGCGCAGGGTCCAGGTCTCGCGGTCCGCGCCCCTGCGGTACAGCCCGGACGCCGGGCCGAGCACCTCGTCGGCCAGGGCGAGCGCCGCGTTCTGCTCCATGCGGGGCGCCTCGACATCGGGGGAGTCGAGCGAAGGGGCGCTCCGATCGACGGACGGGTCGGCCCAGCGGAAGATGAAGGGCCGCTTGTGGTCCGCGACGAAGAACCGCTGACCCGAGCCCAGCAGCTCGTGGAGACCCGAGAGGTCCAACGGGGCCTCCGCCGTGCCGTACCACTCCTCGGCCAGGTCGCGAGCCGTGTACGTCCGGCCCGCGGGGCGTGCCTCGGTCCAGTGGTGCCGATGGAGCTCGGCGAGCGCCCCGAGGTCCAGCGGCCGTCCGCTGCCGATTCCCGGCAGCCTCGGCCGAGACCTGGTCCCGCGTCCGCGCCGCACCTCGATCGAATCGCCGGCCGCGGGCAGGTGCACCACCTGGATGCCGCGATCGCCCAGGTTGCGGGCGAGCCCCTCTCGGGCCGCTCGATCGCCGTGGACCAGGGCGACCGCGCCGGGCCGCAGCGTCGCCGCCAGCCCGGCGAGCTCGTCGGCGTCGGCGTGGGCCGAGAGTCCGTAGGTCGCCACGCGGCAGCGAACCTTCACGAGCTGGCCGCCCAGGCTCAGCTCGTCGCGCTCGCCTCGCTCGACCTCCTGGAGCCTCCGTCCGGGCGCCTCCTCGTCCTGGTAGCCGGTGATGGCGATCAGCGCGCCGGGGTCCGAGGCGAGCCGGGACGCGTACTCGGCGGACGGGCCGCCCGCGAGCATTCCGGACGACGACACGATCACGACCGGTCCGCCCGTCACCGCCACCTCGCGATCGGTCGGGCTCTCCACCGGACTGATTCGCCCGTCGCCGGTGAAGAAGAGGCCCCGGGCCGCGCCGGCGCGCTCGCGCAGCAGCGGCGACAGGAACTCCTCGTGCTGCGAGTAGATGCCGCAGACCGCGCGGACCATCCCGTCCACGAGGACCGGGGCCGCCGGCGCGTCGGGCCGGGCGAGGGCCTTGCGCAGCACCAGGATGACCTCCTGGGCCCGTCCCAGCGCGAACGCCGGCACCAGGACCTTGCCTCCGGCCCGCAGCACGTCGAGCACGGCCTCGGCGAGGCGCGACTCCTCGGCCCGGCGCGAGGCGTGGAGCCGAGCGCCATAGGTGGACTCGCAGACCAGCAGGTCGGGCGCGAAGGCCGGACGCCGGAGCCCGGGCACGGTGAGCTGGTCTGTGACCGACACGTCGCCCGTGACCAGCACGTTCCCCTCGGCCGTCTCGATCCCGACGCACGCGGCGCCGAGCACGTGGCCGGCCGGGAAGAAGGTGGCGCGGACCTCGCCGTCGCACAGCACCACCGGCTCGAGGAACCGGACGCCGACTGCCCGGGCCAGGAGCGCCTCCACCGACGCCTGCGGGTAGAGCGGGATCTCCTCCTCCTGCTCGGCCTTCGACGCCATGACCTTGATCGCATCGAGGAGCAGGACCCGGAGCAAGCTGAGCGTCGGCGCCGTCATGACCACCGGCGCCCTGGGGAACGCGGTGTGGACCAGGGGGAGCGCGCCGGTGTGATCCAGGTGGGCGTGCGTGACGAGCACCGCGTCCAGGCCGCCGAGGTCGCTCGCGCGGGCGAGGTCCGGCAGCCGGTCCGACCGGCCGCCGCCCATCCGGACTCCGGCGTCGATCATGATCCGCCGGTTGCCAGCCTCGACGACGAGGCAGCTCGCGCCCACCTCGTCGGCGCCGCCCAGCATGTGGACCCGGAACGTCATGGCGCGACTGTACCGCTCATCCCCGCGGCATTCGAGCGCCCCGTGGGCTCGAAGGCGGCTTCGCCGGTCGCTGGCTCCATCGAAAACGAGGACGCCGGCATGCAGATCCACGCCGTCGCGGTCGAGGCTGAGCGCCTCGCCGAGACGCAGTCCGGTCGCGGCGAGCAGGCCGAAGAGCGTCGAGTAGGTGTGCGCCCGCAGCCCCAAGGCCGAGGGGAGTCGCTCGGCCTCACGGACGATGCTCGCAACCTCCGCGTCGCTGTAGATGTATGGCGGGCGGCGCCGGTAGCGCTCGGGCAGGAGCCCGGGGGGCGGGACCTCGGTACGCGGATCCGTGGCACTGAGCCAGACAGCGAATCGGCGTACGTCACCGAGGCGACTTGCCCATGTGGCTGGCGTGGCGTTGGCCGGTGTTGTCGCCCAACGGAGAGCAAGCGCCGTCGTCACGACGGTCGCCCCCTCGAGGTCGAGGAACTCGACGAATCGACGCAGATGGGCGCCTGGTCCGCGCAACTCCGAGCCGAGTCCGCGACGCAGTGCGATGTATGTCTCAAGGGCCTCATGGATCGTGCTCATCGCGCACCTCCGGCGGTAGGCCAGGGCATCGCGACGTCGCGCAGGGTGTCGAAGTCGAGCTTGGCGTAGATCTCGGTGGTGTTGGGTGAGCGGTGGCGAAGCACCTGCCCGATCTCGGCGAGAGATGCGCCCTGGCGCACCATCGTCGTAGCCAGACTGTGGCGGAGCAGATGCGCACCGCGCGTCGCCGGCGCGAGGCCGGCGCGAGCAAGAGAGCGTGCCACGATCGTCGAGACGGTGGAGGGATGAGCGAAGCCGCGGTGCGGTGCACGTCTGCACAGGAAGACGCGTCGAGAACTGCCGGCCGGCCGATCCTTGTGCAGGTAGAGGGCGATCGCCTCACCCACGTCGGGGAGCAGGGGCAAGCGGTCACGCACGAGGCCCTTGCCGCGAACGACGATCTCACCCGCTCGCCAGTGCAGGTCATCGAGCTCGAGGGTGAGAACCTCGCTGGCGCGAAGACCGAGTCGAGCGAGGAGCAAGAGGATCGCGTGGTCCCGGCGCCCCGTCGCCGACGAACAGTCGCAGGCTCGTAGGAGCCGCTCCACATCCGGTGCGGGCAGGTGGCGCGGCACGCTCGACAGTCGCCACTGGCGCAGGGTCGGGACAGCGAGGGCGAGGTCCGAACCGGTCTCGCCACGCAGAAACAGGAACCGCAGGAACGAGCGCACAGCGGTACCCATGTACTGCGCGCTTGGGGGCCATGCGGCGCACTCGGGCAAGCAGGAAGTCGCGGATGTCGCCGGGGCGCAGGGAGTCGAGGCGTATGGCCCCTCCGTCGAGGCGCTCGGCGATGAAGTCGCGCACGAACGGAAGGTACCCGGAGATGGTGACCTCCCCCAGCGCACGCTCCTGGCGCAGGTACCCCTCATAGCGTGTCAGCAGCGCGGCCGATGGCGAGTCGTCGCAGGCTGGCTCCGGAGTCGGGACGACAGCCGTGGAGCGGAGTTGCTGCAGCAGCAGGAGCGCCGTCGAGCGGAAGCCGCGGCAGGTGCGACTGCATCGCCGCCGCGCATTGACGAACTCGTCTACACGCACCTCGTCGAGCTCGACGACAGCCAGATGCTCTTTCGTCATCCATTGCGCCAGGCCGGCGAGCACCCACAGTTTGTGTCGGATGGTCGGGACCGGATGGCCGAGGCCGACGAGCAGCGAGCAGAACTCGTCCAGATAGACGCCGAGGACGCAGGACCGGAGCCGCTGCGCAGCGGTGGGGACCACGAAGAAGTCTTCGAGCATCTCTCTCCTCCTTGCCCGGCAACGTGCCAGGTGGAGGAGACTGAACCCGGATTATCCTGCGCCCACCAGCGATTGATCGAGCCGTGTTGCGTCTCGAATGCGTCGACGCGGGATAATCCGGTGGTCGGGATAATGGCGATTATCCCGCGCGCGGGATAATCGCCACACCTTCGCCACTCGTCGTCTCATTGAGTGGTATCGCGCTGGCCTCGACGTAGGCCGACTCATGCCCTGTCTCGCCACCTACCTCGGTCACACCAGCACGGTCGAGACCTACTGGTACATCCAGGCCGTCCCTGAGCTTCTGCGTCTCGCAACTGACTGCCTGGAGGCAGCTGCGCTCGGTGATGTGCGATGAAGGCGGCGAATCTCCCGGCCCTGGTGCAGCGCTTCTTCACCGACCGACTTCGATCGCAGCTCGGCGCAAGCCCCCACACCATCGCGTCCTATCGCGACACGTTCCGACTGCTGCTGGTGTTCGCGTCGAGCCGGCTGGCGAGAGAGCCATCGCAGATGCGAATGGAGGACCTCGACGCGAGGCTCATTGGTGCATTCCTCGATGATCTCGAGCACAGCCGTGCCAGCACGCCGAAGACCCGGAACACTCGTCTCGCCGCCGTGCGCTCGTTCTTCCGGTTCGTTGCCTACGCCGAGCCGGAGTGCTCGCTGCAATGCCAGCAGGTCCTGGCGATTCCGAACAAGCGTCACGAGCGCTCACCGGTCGAGTTCCTCACCGAGGAAGAGTCGGCAGCGCTCGTCGCCGCGCCGAACCCTGCCACGTGGATCGGGCGTCGCGACCGTGCCTTGCTACTCTTGGCCGTTCAAACCGGCCTGCGTAACGCCGAACTCCGCTCCCTTCGACGCCGCGACGTGGATCTCGGTGTGGGTGCGCACGTGCGGTGCTCCGGAAAGGGGCGCAAGACACGATGCACTCCCTTGCGGCGTGACGTCACGGCAGTGCTCGAGGCGTGGCTCGATGAGGGGGCTGCCGGGGCGGACGATCCGGTCTTCCCAAGTACGCGTGGCGGCTTCATGAGCGCCGACGCTCTGCAGCGACTCGTGGCCCGATACGCCAACGCAGCCAGCGTAACGTGCTCCTCGTTCGCGCCCCGAAGGATCACGCCACACACCCTTCGCCACACGGCCGCGATGGATCTCCTGCTGCGCGGGGTCGACCTGACCGTGATAGCGCTCTGGTTGGGACACGAGTCGATCGAGACGACGCAGATCTACCTCCACGCGGACATGCGCCTCAAGGAACGAGCCCTCGGCTACGCCGATCCCTCCGGCGCAAAGCCCGTGCGGTTCCGGCCGTCGGATAGCTTGCTCGCGTTTCTCGACAGCCTGTGATGACTATGCCGACTCCGAGTCCGCCGAGGATCGGGGATCCCACGTAGTTGGCGACGCCCGCACACCCCGACGCGGCATAATCCGGGACGCGGCATAACCTGTGTGAAAGAGCGTTGAAGAAGGCGATCCTCCACCGCAAGGGCTCCATGTTTTACAAGACCCTGAACGGGGCTCGGGTGGGGGACATGTACATGACCCTGGTCCACACCGCGGAGCTGAACG
>Ga0233425_10002088_pt1 | contig 40837 bp, 34 predicted proteins | sample Watercolumn_Towu_2_FD_181712 | JGI IMG/M metagenome (GOLD analysis project Ga0233425, IMG submission 181712) | Freshwater microbial communities from Lake Towuti, South Sulawesi, Indonesia - Watercolumn_Towuti2014_140_MG | ecosystem: Environmental > Aquatic > Freshwater > Lake | place...
GGGAACAAGCCAGCCCCGCACAAAGTGGTATTTATCAATACCTCTCTTTACGCAAATTACTATACCTGGGACTTCGGCGACAATGAATATTCCACAACCATCAATCCTGAGCACATTTATCAGGAGTGAGGCACATATCTGGTCTGCCTTATAGCACAGTTCGGTCACAAGCAGGACACAGTTTCCGATACGATTATCATCCTTCAACGTCCGACAACCGTCGTTATGAGCAACCTGACATTGATGGAATTTCCGGCGAATGACAACGGTTTGGAATGGGATCAGGGCAATCCTCCCGATATTTTTTTCATTATTACCAACAGTTCCGGTTCTGTTTTTTTTACCAGCGAAGTGAAAAATGATTTATTAATCACCGATCTTCCGGCAATTTATAACACAGGTATGCCATATACCTTTGCAACCCTCCAGACAAATTACTATATCATGTTCAATGATTATGACAGTATCCAGGATTATGATTTGATGGGAGCTTACAGTTTTCCTTTCAGCATGTGGGTACCCGATGATGGTTCGGATTATCCTTCGGAGCTGATTTTCGATTCATCCATTTCGGGCTTGACATTTATGATGACCGTGCAATGGGTTAAGTAAAACAGAAATGTCGGCTTGTTAATCATTCAGGTCGGGTAAAAATTGTAATCCAATCCATTTATAAAAGTGATTCTACCAAACCCGGTCTTCTATTGAGTTCCGTGTGATAGACGACTGGATAAAGCCTCTGTGGCAGGCATAGGTCTTGTCGGAGTAATATCATTTTTCCTGAAATAAAGGTTCAGGGATCTCACACAAAATCGCAGAATTCACTGAAATCAAATTTTTCAGACCGGCAGCCGGAACCGGATCGTCATTTTTTTCTTATTTTTGCGCTCCTGTAATTCAAATTGATAATCTAAATTTTTAAAACATGAAAAGAAGTATTGTCCTGATGGTATTGATCGGTGCTTTTGCGCTTTCAGGCGCCGTTGCACAAACAGAAAAACAAATCAAGGTTCAGATCACCACAGAGTATGGCAAAATGGTTGCCGTTCTTTATAACGAAACCCCCAAGCACAGGGATAATTTTGTAAAGCTGGTGAAAGAAGGCTGGTACGAAAACTCGCCTTTTCACCGGATTATCAAGGATTTCATGATACAGGGCGGACAGAATGCCGATGGCAGGGTAGATCCCGGATATAAAATTACGGCTGAATTTGTTCCTGCGAAGTTTCACAAAAAGGGAGCACTGGCTGCAGCCCGGCAGGCTGACCAGGTAAATCCGGAAAAAGCCTCTTCGGGTTCACAGTTCTATATTGTACAAGGAACACCTGTTACCGCTCAATCACTTGAAACCCTGGGCGCCCGTACTGGTGTTAAATATACACCCGACCAGATTAAGACTTATACTTCGGTAGGCGGGACACCTCACCTCGACGGTACATATACTGTTTTCGGCGAAGTGATCGAGGGCTTGGACGTGATCGATAAGATTGCCGCTGTTAAAACAGCTCCTGGCGACAAGCCGATGAAGACTGTTGCAATGAGCATTAAAATTCTTGAGTAGGATAATCCGAAAGCAATTTTCGTATTAACTCCATTTAAATGGAAGAAGATATCCGGAAATACCTTGACGAAGTCAGGGCTTTTAATACCGAGGATCCTGTTCAGCTGGAGGAGTTCAGGATAAAATTCCTGAGCAAGAAAGGAATCATTCCGGCGTTGTTTGCGGAAATGAAAAAAATCATTTCACCCGACGAACGCAGGGATTACGGTCTTTTGGTCAACCAACTCAAGGATACAGCCCAGCAAAAGGTGACTGAACTCAAGGATTTCCTGGATAATAAGAACAGGTCGCAGGTTAAAAAATCCGACCTGACACTGCCGGTCGGCTTTATCGAATTAGGATCACGGCATCCCCTTTCCATTGTACGGAAAGAGATCATTGCTATTTTTTCGAGGATCGGATTCACTGTTTCGGTCGGTCCCGAAATCGAGGACGACTGGCATAACTTCACGGCACTGAATTTTCCACTCGAACACCCGGCAAGGGATATGCAGGATACCTTCTTTATAGAAAAGAATCCGGATATTGCCTTACGAACTCACACCTCTTCGGTTCAGATCAGGGTAATGGAAAAGGAAAAGCCGCCGATCAGGGCTATTTTCCCGGGTCGGGTCTTCCGCAACGAAGCTATTTCTGCCCGTGCTCATTGCTTCTTTCACCAGGTGGAAGGATTGTATATTGATGAAAATGTTTCATTCGCTGATCTCAAGCAAACACTTTATTATTTTGCAACTGAGTTTTTCGGAGCGGATACACAGATCCGGCTGCGTCCATCCTACTTTCCGTTTACCGAGCCTTCGGCGGAGATGGATATTTCCTGTTTCATTTGCGGTGGAAATGGCTGCAAGGTTTGCAAAGGTTCCGGTTGGGTAGAAATTCTGGGGTGCGGGATGGTCGATCCGAATGTTTTTGAAAATTGCCACATCGACAGCAAAAAATACACTGGCTTTGCATTTGGTATGGGCATTGAACGTGTCGCAATGCTCAAGTACCAGATCGATGATATCCGGCTGTTTTTTGAAAATGATGTCCGATTTCTGAAGCAATTTGAGGGACAGTCGTAAAGGATTATGGTCTTGAATACCTTGACTTATTAATACTTTTTCCTCGATCGTTTTGCTCACCGAACTTGTAATGATTCAGGTAGTGGAGCCTTAGGGTAAGATTTTACTGCTTGTAAGACCGTAAGGCTCTTGGTTTATACAAAGAATAAGTGGTCAAAAGGGTTTTTGATATTGTGATTTCATTTCTCGGACTATTGGTTTTATCACCGTTGTTCCTTTTTATTTCCATTTCAGTTGCTGCAACTTCACGGGGCGGGATATTTTATTGTCAGATCCGGGTCGGGAAAAACGGGAAGGATTTCAGGCTGATTAAATTCCGGACAATGAAAACGGGTTCGGATACAAAAGGTTTGCTGACGATCGGGAGTTCCGACAACCGGATTACCTCTGTCGGGCGCTGGTTGAGGAAATTAAAAATGGATGAACTGCCTCAGTTTTTCAATATTCTCACTGGTAAAATGAGTTTCGTGGGTCCGCGACCGGAGGTGAGGAAATACGTCGACCTTTACACTCCCGAACAAATGAAAGTTCTTGAAGTTAAGCCGGGGTTGACCGACTATGCCAGTCTCGAATATTTTAATGAAAGCGATGTTCTCCATTCTTTTACCGATCCCGAAATAGCCTATATCAACCGGATCATGCCTGATAAGCTCGCACTTAATCTTAAGTATATCCGTGAAGCTGGGTTCCGGAACGACCTGATGATTATTGCCCGGACCATACGCCAGATTTTTTTGTGATTTGGTTTATTTCAGCAGGTCCGAAATTTTTTTTATCTCCTTTACCCTGTCAGCCTGACCAAGTTTTTTACAGGCAATAATGATGCTGCTGAATAACCGTCGGAGGATGGCTAAATTGTCACAAGGTTTATAATACGACGGTGAAGGTTGTAGTTTCTGGTGTTTAATGAAGACTTCTATCTCGCGACGTGTAAATACTGCACCCTGGTTGTATGGATTGATGTAGAAAAGAATTTCGGATTCATTATGAACGGCAACTTTCTCATCGCGGACTTCATCTGTATAGCAAAGAATAAAGTGCTGGGGAAGATCGACACCGTAAACCGGTATTTCCAGTTTTTGGGCAAGAATGATCATCAGAATCCCGAGTGTAAGGTGATTGCCCTTGTGTGAATCGAGTATGTGACTGATAGAAAAACTTTCCGGAAGCTCCGGATTTTCTATTTTCCCCGTGAAACCGTAACTTTCAAAAACCACATGGTTCATCACTCTTATTTTTTCAAGAGCTGTAAGCTTGTCATTCAGCTCAACCCAGATATCCCTGGTAATCCTGTCAATTTTTGCTTCTATTACGGCAAGATCAAGGTCTGCGTTAATGTACCTTGAAGCCAGGTAATAACCCTTAAGAAGATTCAGCTTTTCACTATTCCGCCAATTGATAAGCCCGGCAATAAGATCGGTTTGCCTGATGCTCTGAATGATTTCGGTGATCCTTTTCTGAAGGGAATCATCAAATGAATTATCCCATGAATTTTTAAGATGCGGGACAGCTTTCATTCCGTAATCCAATATCTTTTCGCGGACTTTTGTAAAGACAGATTCGCTGGGCTCGTCGAGCATACTGATAAGCGCTTCCAGTTCGCTGATTTTATTGTTTCCCGACATTGCGATCAGAGTTATACCGCTGTAAAAATAATTGAAACTCTCAATACCATCCCGATTTTCGGACTATTAAGTTTCCGATTTTTAACCGGAGGACAAGAATTCAAAAATAAAGTTAGTTCAGTTATTCTGAGGGAAGAGTGAATTTGAATTTGCTTCCGGATCCCGGCTTGCTTTCGACCCAGATTTTTCCGTTATGCTTTTCGACAAATTCCTTACAAAGGATCAATCCCAATCCGGAGCCCTCTTCGTGATCGGTTCCAAATGTCTTGAACTGGTCATCAATCCTGAAAAGCCGGGTTTGATCTTCGGGGCTTATTCCTTTGCCATTGTCAGCTATACAAATCTCGATAAAATCGCCGGAGTTTTTCGTGGATATTTCAACCTTTCCATGATGGTGAGTAAATTTAATCGCATTGGTCAGCAAATTCCGGATGATTGCTTTCACCATATTCTCATCGGCATAAGCTTTTGATTCCGAATCGACTTTATTATAAACTCTGATTTTTTTATTTACTGCCGCCGATTTCAGAACTGAAATATTTTCTTCTGCAATTTCTTTGATGTCGATTTTTACGGGTTTGAACTCAAACTTGCCGGTTTGTGTCTTCGACCATTCCAGAAGGTTTTGCAATAATTTAAAAGTATTTTCCGATACTTCGCTGATATTCTTAATGAACGACTTCCGCTGCTTATCATCGAAGTTATCGTATGCTTCAACAAGCAGGTTCGAAAAGCCCAGGATGGAACCAAAAGGATTTTTAAGATCATGTGCTATAAGGGAGAAAAATTTATCTTTCATAGCATTGGCTTGTCGTAGTTGCTTTTCCGATTCTATCAGTATGGATTCTCCCTGCTTTCGGTCGGTAATGTCAACTGCCACAAGCAGGATGGCAGGCTTTCCATTATAATCCACAACCGAACCCAGAGTTTCAAGCCATCCGACTGTTCCGTCTTTCCTGATAAATTTATATTCATTCCTTGCAGGTAAATTTTTTGTTTCGAATGACAGCCCTATATTTTTTTCAGCAGTTTCAGCATCTTCAGGGTGGATTAAAGCCTGAAGCCATTTTTCTCCCTTCCCGGCAAGATCGAAGAATTTATATTGCGTAAGTTCTTCCAGCCGGGAGTTGGCAAATATGAGCCTGCCATCCTGTATGATAAGCATCGCCTGGAGTGAATTTTCCACGAGAACTTTATATTGCGAATCGGATTGGATTTTCAACAGCTCTGCTTCTCTTTTTTGTGTGAAATCCTCAATATTGATGATCAGGTCCGAAATCCTGTCCTGCGCATCCGGGATAGGTGTTATATAATATCTCAAATAAACCTGTTTTCCCCATTTTGAAGTGTATGGACATTCGTTGTAAACAACTTCCCGGGTATTGATACTTTTTATTATTGCATCCGAAAGACCGACTTTCTGAAGCAGCGGAAAGGTAAGGCAGTTGATTTGTTTTGTTGCAGCCTCGCTGGGTGATCCAAGGATTTCGAGTGTTTTCCTGTTTACTTCAAGGATATTCCCTTTACTGTCGATGTACAGAATTCCTGTTGGTGAATTTTCGACCAGGTTTTTATACTTAGCTTCACTTTTCCCCAAGGCTCCAAGGGTTTTTGTCAACAATTCCTTTTGACGGTTCAGATCATTATTGATGAGCTTCAAACGGGCATTAGCCTTTACTTTTGATTTGATATCAAAATAAACCAGTATGCCAAAAACAATCATTAACAGAAGAATGACAATGAGATACACTTTTTGGTTCCGAACTTCTTTAGTCCTGTCAAGAACTTGTTTCGACATTTCAGCCCGTTCTTTATCATAGCGGTCGATTTCGTATTTCGCCTGGACCTCCGCTAGCTTATTGTGGAACTGTTTGTCGTAAAGTGAATCTCTTTGATTGGAGTAATTGCGATAATACTCAAGGGCGAGAGCATAGTTTTTTTTCTTCTCATAGATTTTGTAAAACAAATTATAGTTTTCCACAAGTAAAACGGGCAGGTTCAGAGAATCTGCAATAGAAAAGCTCTTTGTATTGTATTCAATTGCTTTGTTGATATCCGAAAGTTTCAGGCTGTAAAGCCCGAGTGTCATGAATGATTCGGCAATCCCGTATTTGTTGCCCAGTTTCTTTTCAATATCCAGCGATCGGAAAAGATATTCAAGTCCTTTTTCATGATCTCCCTGCTCGAACAGGCTTTCTCCCATGTTATTCAGAACATCCGCCATCCCGTCTTCATCCCGGAATTCATTGAAAATTTCAAGTGCTTTGTCGTAATATTGTATTGCGATATCGTATTGTTCCCAATCGTGATAAATTAGCCCGATGTTGTTATACGAATAACCGACACTGATCCTGCTTCCCGCTTCCTCGACTATTTTCAGTGATTTCTGATAGAATTCGAGAGCTTTTTCTTTATTCCCCCAATCATGGTAAACTACACCGATGTTGTTGAGAGCATTGGATATTCCTATCTTGTTATCCAGTTCTTCAACGATTTCAAGTGACTTCAGGTAATGCTCCAGAGCCTCTTCAAAACTCCCGAGGTCACTGTAAATTATGCCGATCCGGTTCCTGATTTCGGAAAGGTTTTTTTTATCGCCCAGTGTTTGGGCTAGGTCGGCAGCTTTTTTCAATGCAATAAGCGCAGCTTGATAATCCGCTATTGAATAATATATCTTTCCCTGGAAATACAAATAGGTCAACAGGGCTTCCGGACGATTAAGTTTTTTTTCGGTCTCCAATGCAATCTTGATCAATGCTTCTGACGAATCCTGGGCATTCTGCTCAAACAGGACCTTGCTCATTAAAAAATTCAATTCCGAAATAATGGTGTCGTTTAAAGCAAGATTGTCAGTGGCAAGGGTTTTCTGATAATAGCTCATCGCCGAATCATAGACTTGAAGTTCAAAAAAGGCTTTCCCGAGATTGATGGTAGCTTTTATTTCTCCTGCCCGGTCGTCGGTAATTTTTGCATGCCGTAAAGCTTCTGTCGCATAAATCCGTGCTTTCTCCGGATTTAATTTAAGATATTTCTCCGACAGCATATTTTGCAGGCTTGCTTTCCGGCTTACGGTGGATTTTTCAAGTTCCTTTTCAAGCTTAAGGATTTCAATTGCCGCAGTACCCTCCTGGGATACAGAAAAACCAGGAATCAGCATTAAAATTGCAGCCTGAAGAAAAAAGAATCCGATAACGGAATTTTTTATTTTTATTCTCCCCATTTAAAATTTAAAGATTCAGCCAAGATACTGAATTTTTCCTCTTACAGCAAATCTGGTAATTAATCCGGTAGTCTTTGATCGATTGTATTCAGTAGAATTTCAATCAGCTCTTTCATGGCTCTTTTATAGTCCTGGTTAAAATCGTGCTTGTTTCTGTTTGCGATGGCGATACATAACGTTAGTGCATGATGACCCAGAAGCTTGCTAAGTCCGTAAAGAGCCGAAGTTTCCATTTCGAAATTCAGAATTTTTTTCCCTTTAAATTCAAAACTTTCAAGAATATCGGTCAGGTTCGGAAATGCCAGTGACAACCTGAGCTGCCTGCCCTGTGGCGCGTAAAATCCAGGAGCAGTAGCTGTGATTCCGGACATTATATGGTTGCCGAAGATCATTCTGAGCTTTTCTGAGGCGCTTGCCGCATACGGTTTTGGCAGCGATGGAAGCCAGTTCGCGTGAGAAACAAAAGCATCTCCCAGTTCTTTTTCTTCCACTTTTTCGAAATCTTTGTAGAACCTCATCACACCATCCAATCCCAAACCATATTCTGATAAAACCATCGAGTTAAGAGGGATATCGGGCTGCAGGGCTCCTGATGTTCCAATCCTGAAAATGTTTAATTTCGAATGTTGCTCTTTCTCGGTTCTGGTTTCCAAATCAATATTGACAAGGGCATCCAGTTCATTGATGACGATGTCAATGTTGTCGGTACCCATTCCGGTCGACATTACGGTAATTCTTTTTTTGCCGAAGTAACCGGTCTGGGTTCTGATTTCCCTGTTTTCAGCTTTGAATTCTATTTTGCCGAAATATCCGGTTATGAGGTCAACGCGCTGCGGATCTCCAACCAGGATTACTGTTTGGGCTAAATTTTCAGGGCGAATATTTAAATGATAAATACTTCCGTCCGGATGAAGGATCAGTTCCGAGGAAGGAATTCTTTTAAGAATTTTCATGACCATTTATTCCTATTTTTGCTGAAAAAGTTGCAAATATAGAAATTATCCCATGACGGCTGAAATCATATCCATTGGTGATGAATTACTTATCGGGCAGGTGGTAAATACAAATGCATCGTGGATGGCAAGGGAATTAAACAAAGCCGGAATCGGTATTCACCAGGTGACAACCATTTCGGATATCAGGCAACACATCCTGTCGGCTCTTGATCAAGCCGCCGGAAGAACTGACGTAATCCTGCTGACAGGAGGGCTTGGACCTACCAGGGACGATATTACCAAAAACACTTTATGTGAATTTTTCAATTCAAGACTGGTTTTTGATGAGGCGGTTTATGAGGACATTGGGCGGCTTTTCGGGACGAGGGGTATAAAAATCAGTGAACTGAATAGAAAACAGGCTGAAATTCCTGAAGTTTGTACCCCGATCAGAAATAAAAACGGCACTGCACCGGGCATGTGGTTTGAAAAAGATAAAAAGATTTTCGTTTCGATGCCGGGAGTCCCTTTTGAAATGCAGGCTATGATGACTGAATATGTAATGCCTCAGTTGCAAAAACGTTACAGTACAATTTCCCTCCTTCATAAAACGATCATCACCATCGGCATACCGGAATCTGTGCTTGCATCTAAGATTGAGCATTGGGAAACTCACCTGCCGGAGAATATGAAGCTGGCATATTTGCCCCAACCGGGTTCAGTCAGGCTAAGAATCACTGCCAAAGGAAAGGACAAAGAAATACTTGAAAAACTGGTTGAGAAAGAAATCACGAAACTCAACCATATCATTCCCGGGGTGATTGTTGGTTATGATGAAGAACAGATAGAGTCGGTTATCGGAAAGCTATTGCTGGAACATCATAAAACAGTTTCGACAGCCGAAAGCTGTACCGGTGGCTATATTGCCCATTTGATCACATCGGTTGCCGGAAGTTCAGGATATTTCAAAGGATCGGTTATCGCTTATTCCAATGAAGTGAAAATATCTCTTACCGGAGTATCCGATTCATCCCTGAAGGAATTTGGTGCCGTGAGCGAGCAGGTAGCGATCGAAATGGCAATCGGGATTAAAAACAGTTTAATGACCGATTATTCTGTTGCTACGACGGGCATTGCCGGACCAACCGGGGGAACATCTGTTAAGCCTGTAGGTACAACCTGGATTGCAATATCAACACCGGAAAAAACATTTGCGCGGCATTTTATGATGGGCGATAACCGCGAAAGGAATATCCGGAAAACAGCTATAATGGCTCTCGATATGCTCAGGAAAGAACTGGTTAGGTAAATGCAAAATATTTTCAGTCTTTTGTTGTTAATTGAATGATCTTTAACGGAGCACTGTCCAGATGAAAAGAAATTTCCGGTTAAAAAAACATGTAGGAAGCCATGCCGGCACAAACCATCATTATAGTAAATACGTCAGGATATTCTGGTCGGTACTTGGAGTCGGAATTCTGTTTATCGTAATTTTGTTCTGGTTCATTTCAGCAGGATGGCTTGGATATATACCGACTTTCGAAGAACTGGAAAATCCTACGAGCAATCTGGCATCCGAAGTGTACACCGAGGATGGTGTCATGATTGGGAAGTATTATTTGGAAAACCGTTCCAATACCCGATTTTCAGAACTCAATCCCGACCTAATTGAGGCATTGCTGGCGACTGAGGATATACGTTTTTACAACCATTCGGGAATTGATTTTAAAGCCGTTTTCAGGGCATTTGTAGGAGCAGTCACAGGGCAAAACCGAGGCGGAGGCAGTACTATTACCCAGCAGTTTGCCAAACTGCTTTTCCACGAGCGACCTGATTCGAAAGCGCAACGGGTGCTTCAGAAACTTAATGAATGGGTAATTGCCGCCAAGTTGGAACAGCGTTATTCAAAGGACGAGATCATCGCGCTTTATCTGAACAAGTTTGATTTTGTGAATAATGCCGTGGGTATCAAATCAGCTGCCAGGATATATTTCAATACGACACCTGATTCATTAAAGCTTGAAGAATCCGCAGTACTTATCGGAATGCTGAAAAATCCCGCTCTTTACAATCCCGTCCGGCGTCCCGATACTGTTTTAGCCCGGCGGAATATCGTACTCCGCCAAATGTTAAGGTACAATTATATTTCCAGAGATGTCTATGATTCGGTTATTGCACTTCCTGTCGATATGTCGAAATTCGGCAGGCAGGATCATGTAACCGGTCAGGCAACCTACTTCAGGGAATACCTGAGGGGAAAATTAAAAAAATGGTGTTCGGAACACAAAAAACCGGACGGAACCCAATATGATATCTATAAGGATGGTTTAAAAATCTATACAACCCTCGACTCAAGACTGCAGAAATATGCAGAAGAAGCAGTAATTGAACACCTGAGCAAGGACTTGCAACCAACATTCTTTGAACACTGGAAAGGGCATCGCCTTGCCCCGTTTTCTTTTGAGTCAAACCCGGCTGCGGAAATCAATAAGATCATGGAACAGGCAATGAGGCGTTCCGACAGGTATCGCAAACAGAAAGAAGCTAAAGTTACGAACGACCTGATTGAAGTCAATTTCAACACTCCGGTCGCAATGAGAGTATTTACCTGGGATGGCGAAAAGGACACTGTGATGACACCAATGGACAGCATCCGTTATTATAAATTTTACTTGCAAGCCGGTCTGATGTCGATAGAGCCATCAACTGGTTACGTGAAGGCTTATGTCGGAGGGATTAATTACAAGCACTTTCAGTACGATCATGTGACCCAGGGAGCAAGACAGGTTGGATCGACCTTCAAGCCTTTTTTATACACGTTAGCCATGCAAAACGGATATTCGCCATGTTCAAAATTTCCGAATATCCAGCCGGTCATTTTCCTCGACAACGGAAGAACCTGGGAGCCGGATAATTCCTCGAAGGACGATAAGGGAACCGAAATCACATTAAAATATGCCTTAGCGACATCCAATAACTGGATTTCGGGTCATTTGATCAACCGGTTCTCGCCACAGGCAGTCGTCAAAATAGCGCGAAATATGGGTGTTACCAGTTTTCTCGATCCCGTTCCTTCACTGGTGCTTGGATCCTCTGATCTTTCGCTTTACGAAATGGTAGGTGCAATGAATACCTTTGTCAATAAAGGGGTTTATATCGAACCCATCATGATCACCCGGATTGAAGATAAAAGCGGCAATGTTCTGGAAACATTTATTCCCAAGCAGCACGAAGCAATGAGCGAAGAAACGGCTTACCTGATGATTGACTTGATGAAGGGTGTGGTTGATTTCGGAACAGGGGTGCGACTACGCGGGAAATATCAGCTTGAATACCCGATTGCAGGTAAGACCGGAACCACCAACAACCACTCCGACGGATGGTTTATGGGACTAACTCCCGACCTGGTATCAGGCGTGTGGGTCGGATGTGAGGATCGTTCGGCTCATTTTCGGTCACTGAATCTGGGACAGGGAGCTAATATGGCATTGCCGATTTGGGCAATTTACATGAAAAAGGTTTATTCGGATGCAAGCCTCAATATTTCAAAAGGGGATTTTGAAGCGCCACTGGAACCGCTTTCTGTCGAGATCGAATGCGATAAATATGAAAGAATACAAAAAACAAAGAAAGTCGGAGTTGAAGAAGAATTTTAACAATTTATTCAATATCAAGGGCATCCGTACAGCTTTTTATATACCAAAATTCATTAGGTTTATTATTGCAAAGTCTGAATTCTACAGATAAAGCATCTTTTTCTAATTCCGGTAGATAAAGACAATTTTTATTTGATTTATTAATAATTTTAAATTTCTCATTTTGGTATTTATGAATAATCCAGAGCTGATTATCCTCCCCGGTCTCCCGCATCAGCTTGATAACTGGACTTAATTTATCATGTGAACCATTTATTATTGTTAAAAATTTGTTAGTTGATGCGTATTTTATTTTGAAATATTTAGCATAGACAGATTCAATCTCCCATAAACATTTTTCATTCGAACTAGGTAATTTACATACCTGTATGATTGTGGAATCATCTGAAAATATTTTTGTACTAATAACTAAGTGGTTTTGAAAGGAATATATGTTATAAAGTCCACTTTCAAGAATAAAATCTCTGTTTTTTTTGTAAGAATTGGTGCAATGACTAAAAAATACTAGAACTAAAAGTAATTTGATAAAGGATTGAATGTTCATCTATGTTTAATTTTATTTTTTTTCTATAAGACAGACCCCGTCAAAAGTAATAAATTACCTAATGCTATATTTGATGAATACATTGATTTAAAATGAAAGTTATATCTTTGGCACAAAAGCATTATCAAATAATGAAATTAAAATACATTTCTATTGCTTTATATTTGGCTTTAACCTCAATTATAATTGCTTCTCCTGGATTATATAATGGCTATCCTGTAATGCACTTTGATAGTGCACACTATATTACACAGTCTATTTCACTGGAGGATGCCTCAGTTACTCCGATTGGATATAGTTTATTTATCAGGGCATTCTCCTGGCAGTATACTCTCTGGCCAGTAATTTTTGCTCAAGGATTAATAATTAGTCTATTGATTTACCTGGTTTATAAATCTATATTTCAAGAACCTAATCTTATCCTTCACCATTTTATTTCCATAATAGTTTTAACCTTTTTTACCGGGATGGGCTGGGTTGCATCGTATATTATGGCGGATATTTTCACACCTATAGCCATATTAAGCCTTGCCTTATTTTTATCCACCAGGGCAAAACAAAGTGTAAAAATTATTTCTCTTATTATTATAGCCTTTGCTTGTACAACACATTTCTCAAACTCAATGATAATAGCAGGATTATTGATAATACTTTTTTTATTAAATTTTATAATTCGATTATTTCCTTTCAGGCTTTTTTTATGGAATTCGTTCTTGATAATTTTTGTCTTGATAATTTCTTTTTTGTTTATAAAAAATTACTATTGGTTCGCTGGTCAAAAAGAAAAGCCCAAAAGCATTTCTCACATTCTAATTATGGCCAGATTGATGGAAACGGGTATTCTTGATGAATTTTTAGAAAGTCACTGCGAAGATAACAGGTTCACACTCTGTTATTTTAAGGATAAATTCCCCAATATCCCTCCGGATTTTGTATGGACCAAAGAAAGTCCCCTTTTTAAAACAGGAGGTTGGAATTATTCTTCAGAAGAATACAATGAAATTATCAGGCAAGTATTTTCAGATGGATATTATATTCGTCTATTTGCCTACAAAGGATTGTTATCAACATTTCAACAGCTTGCAACCTTCCGATTAACAGTAATCGACCTCCATGATCAGGCTAGCCTTAATGAAATCATTCACACTAAATTTAAAAATGAAGAAAAGAGATTCAAAATGAGCATACAACATTTTAAAGATAAACTTGATTTGTCCCTTTTAAATACTTCGTACCATATTCTCTTTGGTCTTTCTTTAATAATACTTGCATTATTTTTTTACAAAAAGTATTCAAGAACAAATGATGATTTAAAGTTTATCGTCGTTGTTGTTATCCTAGGTGTAATATTAAATGCAGCCATAACCGGAACTTTTTCAAATGTTGTTAACAGATATCAGTCAAGAGTTAATTGGCTGGTTATTTTCATTTCTATTATGCTCTTTCAAAAATACTTTTCCGAAATAATACGGTTTTTATGGTCAATTGTAACTAGAAAATCTGAATTCGGGGAAAATTAATCAATTGCGATTAAACGGGTACTTATGCTAAACAGTAAAACTATATGCGTTGTTATTCCAGCATATAATGAGGAAAATCAAATTGGAATGGTTATAGAAACCATGCCCGATTTTGTTGACAGATTAATTATTGTTAACGATTGTTCAACGGATAATACCCTAGAAGTGATAAAATCCTATTTCACCCAACGGGAAAATGAAACCAATATAGAGATCAGGGAAGAAACCACTTATAAACAAAGAGGGAAATATAATACTGCCGATAAAATTCTTTGGGAACAAAATCAAAATGAAATCAAAAAATTCATTCCATCTGAAATATTAAATAGAAATCCAGCAAAGGAAAGAATCATATTAATAAACCATCATGAAAATGGCGGTGTTGGCGCAGCTATTGCACGGGGTTACAAATGGAGCAAAGACAACAATATAGATTGCACTGCAGTTATGGCTGGCGACGGTCAAATGGATCCGGATGAACTTTATTCCATTTGCTATCCGATTATCTTTGAAGGAATTGATTATGTAAAGGGAAACCGATTGTTACACGCAAGTGCTTTTCAGGTAATTCCCAGAACTCGTTTTTTCGGCAATTCAATTTTATCAATACTCACAAAAATAGCTTCCGGTTATTGGCATGTGTCGGATACCCAGACGGGTTTTACAGCTATTTCCAAAGTAGCTTTAAATTCTATTAATCTGAGCAAGATATATCCGACATACGGTATGCCAAATGATCTTCTTGTAAAATTGAATATTGCTTTTTGCACTATCAAGGAGATTACTATTAAACCGGTGTATAACATTGGTGAAAAATCAAAACTTAAAGTTTTTAAAATTGTATTGCCTATCAGTTTCTTACTTTTCAAATCATTTTTTGTTCGACTCTGGATTAAATATTTGTTTAAAGATTTTCATCCGTTGTTTTTGTTGTATCATTTTGCATTTGTTCTATTGATTGCCTCAGTTCCTTTCCTTTTAAGTATTATAGTTCATATAGTCAAAATTGGAAGCATTACACCTCAACAAAATATTATTTTCTTTGTCTTTTTCACGATAATGGGATTGCAATCCTTGTTTTTCGCAATGTGGATGGATATACAAGAAAATGAAAGGTTATATAAAGGATAGACCAACAGTTAACTTCTTAAGGAGGAAAATTTTTTTACTAACCTTAAAAGCAATGCAAGTGTGAAAATAAAAACTTCTCCTGAAAAAAACCAGATCCTCGCATAAACAACGATCACTGTGGAAATTTCCAGAGGAATGCCTGTCATTATCAGATAACTTCCCATTACTCCTTCGCGGACACCTAAACCAGCTGGAAAAATAATTGCTAGTAGTCCAACCGTAACACTTAATGAGAAAGCAAAAGCAACATGGATATTTGCATTTTCATAAAAGGAAATAACAAATAAATAAAATGCAAATAACCAAACAACCCAATAAAGAAAAACAAAATAGATAATTTTAATACTCACTGTGAATTTTAAAAAGGGAACATCCAGCTCTCTCTTTGTAATTTTCCAGAAAATTTTGATAAACCAATCATGAAAACTTCTAAAAAAAAGGAGGAAGGTAATGAAAACACTTAAAATTACAACTAATAAAACATACAAGCTAAAACCATAGATAATCAGCATTGGGATCACACTAATGATTAATCCTTCCCAAATATAAATTACTTGTTCCTTCAGCGAAAAGAAAGCGGTTGTTTTCAATGGATATGAAAGACGCGCAATATATCCTGCCCTACCAATAATAGACCAGATTTTACCCGGGATATATTTGGTAAAAACAGCCAAACCATGACTGATGATTGCTTGATTCACCGAAACAACTACTTTATGTTTATTTAAAATATTCCACCAGCTTATTCCGCTCAGTCCGAATCCTAACCATAGGAACATCGTTGATGTAATAAGTAAAGGTAATTTGTATTCAATAATCCTGAAATCAAAGTAATTATGATTAAAAAGGTATAGAAGGAGGAAGATTATTGAAATGTAAATCAGAATGTCAAGAAAAATACGCTTCATTAATTTTCATTTTCATTCAGTGAGTAAAAATAATAATTCGGAAGAATCAATGCTTAAGTAAGCAGAAAAGGATCGGTCTAACACAAATGATAAAACATTTCTAAAACTGACATAATTACGCTTCAACACTTACAAGCCCTAAAAACACCTCATTGCAAGAAAAGTTAGTACTTATTAAATTTAGCAATAGTTTGTTTGTCAATTGTCTATAAATATTATTTTTGAAATACCTCTATTTTGTTTCAAGCAATTGATACAGGCTTAGTAGGAATCACAATCACATTATTATTAATCTATCTGATAGATTTCATTCAAAGTAAAATCATCCATTTCGCTCCAAATTAAGGGAGCTATCGGTGTAATGTATTTATAAAGAAAGGAATTTTCCTTTTTTTCTGGAGGAATCACCTTTTCATTGTAATTATTGATTACCGCAATCACAAGACTTGTCAGGATTACGGCTTTGATGATCCCAAAAATCAGTCCGGCTAGTTTATTCAAAAATCCAAGAGCTATTATCCCAATGATTTTTTCAAGGATTTTGCCGAAAATATAAACAATTATAAACACCAGCAGAAAGGTCAAAACACGGGAAATTAATTTTCCGGCAGCCTCTGAAAAGGTCAGATTAGTGGCGATCCATCCGGCAATGTATCCCGAAAAATACAAGGCAGCATAAATACCAAGGACCAAGGCAGCAAGGGTTGCCAGCTCGATGATAAGTCCTCTCCTCATGCCCCGCCATGCAAGCCAGATTACAGGAACCAGGAAAATTATATCGAGGAGATTCATGCCTTAATAAAATGAACTGAGGGTTATTTTTTCAATCTCTTGGTTAGTTCAGTTGCAAATACGAAATCATTCAGTTCCTTATTGTCCGAAGCCAGCACCTGTGATTTATTGCCTTCCCACCAAAGCTCACCTTTATGAATAAATGAAATCGTATCGCCGATTTTAATGACTGAATTCATATCGTGAGTGTTGACCACAGTGGTCATCTTGAACTCTTCGGTCAGCCGCTGGATCAGCTCATCAATTACTCCGGATGTTTGCGGATCGAGTCCTGAATTGGGTTCATCACAGAAAAGATATTGAGGATTGACTGAAATAGCACGTGCAATCGCAACTCTTTTGATCATTCCTCCGCTAAGTTCGGAAGGAAAAAGACTGTTGGCATTTTCAAGGTTCACCCATTTTAAACAGAAATTAACCCTCTCTTTCTTTTCGTCCATTGTTTGGTCAGTGAACATGGTGAGTGGAAACATCACATTTTCTTCCACCGTCATTGAATCGAACAAGGCTCCGCCCTGAAAAAGCATTCCAAGTTCCTTACGGATATTCTTTCGCTCGGTCGATTTCATTTCGGTGAAATTTCTGCCATCGAAAAGAACCTCTCCTTTATCCGGTTCGAAAAGCCCGATCAGGCATTTCATCAGCACTGTTTTTCCGGATCCGCTTTGTCCGATAATCAGATTGGTTTTCCCTTTTTCAAATCGCACACTGATATTCTTCAGGACGAGATTATCCCGGAATGACTTGGAAATATTCCGACCCTCAATCATGATAACAATAACTGAGTAAGGATTAGATTAAAAAGAATGATCATGATGCTGCTCCAGACTACTGCTCTTGTGCTTGCAGCTCCAACCTCGATTGCGCCGCCCTTAACGACATATCCTTCATAACCAGCAATGCTGGTAATGAGAAAAGCAAAAACCACGGTTTTAATGAGGGCATATATGATGGTGAAGCCTTCGAACCACCCGCGTAATCCTTCGAGGTATTGATTTGTGGTGAATAAATTAGTGGTAGCAGCCACAAAATATCCACCCACTAAGCCAAAACCCATGCTCAGGATAATGAGAGCCGGATTGATCAGCATGGCTGCTGTTACTTTTGGAAAAATCAGGTAATTCGGAGGATTGATGCCCATGATCTCAAGAGCATCTATCTGTTCGGTCACCCGCATGGTTCCAATCTCTGAAGCAATACGCGAGCCAACCTTTCCGGCAAGGATCAGGCTTATGATCGTAGGCGAAAATTCAAGAATAACCGATTGCCTTACAGTAAATCCGACCATTTTTAACGGGATCAGCGGGCTGTCGATATTGTAAGCTGTTTGAATGGCAACGACAGCTCCCATGAAAACCGAGATGATTGCTGTAATCCCTAACGATTCGATTCCGAGGTGATAAATTTCAATGATAAGTTGTTTCCTGTAAACCTGCCATTTATCAGGTTTCCTGAAAACTCTCAGCATCAATAGAAGGTAGGAACCAAAACGACTTACCATGAAGAATTGATTTAAACCCCTGCTAAATTAATACAATTTATGATTTGGCTTATTTTATATTTTTGACGCCGGTTAAAGTGATAGTAAGATGACTTTTTGGAGATTAATTGCCATTGTTCTCACAATTTTAATTGTTTTTGTTGTTTCATCGGGTTGCTCAACCAACCGCAAGTTAAAAAAGAAATGCCTGGATTGTCCTGAATTCAGCTATACTCCTGCAAACAATCCACATATAGCAACCGGATTGGATGAAATCAAATAAAGAAATCCTTTCGAAGTACCTGCCCGATAAAGCTGTTGCTCTTTCGCTGAAGCTGCTGGAGGATTCCAACGCACAGCTCCGGATAACAAGAAGCCGGAATACAAAGTTGGGTGATTATCGACCGCCTTTGCAGCTTAAATATCACAGGATTTCGGTTAATCATGATTTAAACAAGTATCACTTTCTCATCACTCTGATACACGAATTTGCTCATCTCAAAAACTGGGAAATTAATGGCAGGGTTGTGAAACCGCATGGCAATGAATGGAAAGATTGTTTCAGGAACCTGATGAAACCTTATTTTTTTGCTGATGTTTTTCCTTTGGATCTTCAGGAGGAGGTCATCCGCTATCTCAAAAATCCGACATCATCAGCCTGTAATGAGAATCTGATAAAAAAATTACGGGAATATGATGACGCTCAAAATCCACTCACCCTTGAAGATATCCCTGAAAACAGCCATTTCAGGATTTATAATGGAATTGTATTTCGTAAACTTGAGAAAATGAGAAAACGATATAAATGTCTCAGGCTCGACACAAATCGTATTTATCTGGTCAGTCCGGTTGTCCGGGTAATGCGCGTTGACGTATGATTATTCCGATTCCTTTTCTTCAGAAGAATCAGCCATATTTTCTTCATAAATTCTTACCCTCACACCGTCGTACTTCCTTTCAACACCATTTTCGTAAAATATGCTTAAAAAAAGAGTTCCGTCATTGTTGTATTTCAACCATTCCCCGCTTTTCAATCCCATTACATAATCACCTTCTGTTTTTTTATTTCCGTTCGGATAGAACCAGGTGTGATGCCCGTTCGGAGTATCCTCAATAAATTTCCCTTCAAAACTTATAATACCGTCGGAATAGTAATTCTTACAAGAACCGTTTAACATTCCGTTCAGGTATTCCTCTTCAGCAATGTGATCACCGTAATTGAACTTCCATTTTCCTTCGCGGTGATCATCAATATATTCTCCCTGGGCAGTGATGGCGCCTGTTTCATCATATTCTGTGCTTAATCCGTCAATCTTTCCGTTTCGGTATTTTTCCTCACGAAGTATATTACCCGTCGGAAAATACCACATCCAGGTTCCCTCCTCTTTTCCATCTCTGTTGTAAGAACCGGTTTGTTCAATTTGCCCGTTGGGATGGTAAAATTTCCATTCTCCTACACGTCTTCCCTGATTATATATTCCTGTTGATCTCAATGCTCCGTTCGGATAATATTCCTTCCATAGACCATCCCTTGTTCCGGCTTCATTGGTTATTCCTTCACCGCTCAGATTGCCGTTTTTAAAAACGTAACCGGCAACTATTTTCCCTTCGGGAGAATATTCTCTTCTAACCCCTTCAGGTACATCGTTTTTGAAACTGGCAACAATTTTAGGTTTTCCGTTTGGATAATATTCAGTCTTGATATCAAGTTTTGCAAGTTCAGCCACATCTTCCTGAAGGATTCCATCAATATATTTTGATGTCATCAACAAGTCGCCGTTTTCCGAAAACTCTTTAAAGTAGCCGTGCTTCAGATCATTTTTATATTCACCCTCAAGACTTACATTGCCATTCGGATAAAAGAATTTCCATTTTCCTTGCTTCATATTGGCTCTGTCAATTTTATTGATGTGTTCAATATAGACAGTGTAGCCTTTTTTATAGGTAATGAGTTTTATTACTCTTCCGTCAAAAGCAGAAAATTCCTTTCCGGTTCCTTCTTCAAGCCCATCAATGAAATTTATCTCTTTCCAAGGTTTACCGTTCGGATAATAATAATAAGTTAATCCCTGCTTTACATCATCTTCAAAGTTTTCCTCTATTATTTCGTCATCCTCATAGGTTGTTCTGATACCATTTTTTTTGCCTTCAACATAAGTAATTTTGAGAACTACTTTTCCTGAATCGGAATAAAAATTCCAGATGCTGTCAAGTAAAAAATTCCTCCTGTTCCCCTCCGATTTCAAATTACCGCTTTCAAAATACGTTCTCCAGTAACCGTCAGGCTTTCCATCTTTCATGTAACCCTCGCTGGATAGGTTGCCGTTTTCGTAATAAAACCTGTTATATCCATTCAGGTCAATATTTTCCTGGGCATCCAGAAATATCGCCAGTGAAAGGTAAATGGCTGTTAAAAGTAATTTTTTCATTATTTAACCAGTTGCAATTTCTTTGAAATTTCGAGCATTCTCATGATAGGTTCTTTGGCTCTTTGAATGGTTTCAACTGATAACTGAATTTCCGGTCTTTCATTTTTCAAACATAAGTAAATTTTCTCAAGGGTATTTAACTTCATATAAGGACAGTCGTTACAGGAACATGTTTTATCCGAAGGAACAATTAAAAACTCCTTATCGGGTGAGTTCTTCTTCATTTGATGAAGAATTCCGGTTTCGGTAGCAACTATAAATTTTTTTGCATTGCTTTTTACAGTGTAGTTAAGCATAGCTGTTGTCGACCCGACAAAGTCTGCTATTTCAAGTACCACTGCTTTACATTCGGGATGAGCGATAAGCAACGCGTCGGGATTTGCAATCTTCAAATCAATGATCGCTTCTGCAGTCAGAACATCATGTACTTCACATGTTCCGTCCCAAAGCACCATATTTCTTCCTGTTATCCTGTTAATGTACCCGCCAAGGTTTTTGTCAGGAGCAAAAATAATCTTCTGGTCCACCGGGTATGATTCAACGATTTGAACTGCATTGCCCGAAGTACAGATAACATCCGACATGGTTTTTACTTCCGCAGAACAATTGATATACGAAATTACAACGTGATCAGGATACTTCGCTTTGAAAGATGCAAATTTATCTTTAGGGCACGAATCAGCCAGCGAACAGCCTGCTTTCAGATCAGGAAGCAATACTTTAATTTCAGGATTAAGTATTTTGGCTGTTTCAGCCATAAAATGCACGCCGGCAAAGACGATCAGGCTTTTGTTTGTTTCTGCCGCTTTCGATGATAATCCGAGGCTGTCACCAACATAATCCGCTATATCCTGAATCTCGGAAACCTGATAATAATGAGCCAGAAGAACTGCATTTTTTTCTTTCTTCAAAGATATTATCTTTTTCTTCAGCTCTAAATCCCTGTCAGTGATTACATCTGTTTCTGAGTGCATGCTATTATTATTTATTTATAAGTAAATTTTAAATTATTATTATTGTTATTAAGCCTGTTAATTCTGTTAAAAATAAAAATCAGAAACCATTGACTTTTTCAATCCCATTATCCTATTAACACTTTGTTAACACCAATTAGTATTATTATAGAACGGTTTAACCTTTTATAAACAGTCTGTCAAAAATTCAATGAGTTGAAAAATTATTTGATTTTAAAAGTTTTTTTCTGTTCATTAACACCTAAAAAAAGGTGAAAAAAAATAATAATTCATTTAAAGATTTAACAGCAAAGTCGCATTGTTAATATCCAAACACATTATTAAAAGATTGTAACAAAATTACACAGATATTAACAACCGCGGGTTGAAAAAAAATAGATCGGTGATATTTAGTTAAATACAAATTATCCGTTTTAAACACTCCCGAATAAGACTTTAATTTTTAGTCACATGTAATTTTATTCATTAATTTTGTTAGGATTATTTTTCAACATGTTCGATAAAAACACAATGATACCGATAGGTGCAGACCATGCAGGGTTTGATATGAAGAAATATTTGATCAAAGAATTGTCTGTTGACGGTTATCAGTTCCTTGATGTGGGAACTTTCACCAGCGAAAGTGTTGATTATCCTGATTTCGTTCACCCCGTGTCGAGCATGATAAATGAGGGAAAGAATCCGTTCGGAATCATTATTTGCGGAAGCGGACAAGGTGCTGTAATGACAGCAAACAAATATCCGAAAATAAGAGCAGGATTGTGCTGGAACGTTGAACAGGCAAAACTTGTAAGACAACATAATGATGCCAATATTATCGGATTACCCGGAAGATTTGTCGATTTTTCAGTTGCAGTCGAAATGGTCAAGGTTTTTTTAAATACCGATTTTGATGGAGGCAGGCATGTAAAACGGATAAAAAAAATTCCCATTTCGTATTAATTTAACAGAATGGTGATGAGCGAGATATACGAAAAATTTTTGCAGGAATCTGAAAAAAAAGCTTTCGATCTGGAGCACCGAAGCAAAGTCAATTTCAACATTTCAAAATACAATGCTGCAGTAGTTAAGGGAAAAGAACAGTTCAGCGATCTCGACCTTGCAAGAGACAGGGCTTATACTATCAAACATAAAGTCATCAACAACCTTGAAAAATACCTTGTCGAATTTGCAGCCAATTTTGAGAAAAGAGGTGGCAAAATCATTTGGGCAGTTGACAAGGAAGACGCAACCAAAGAAATTATCACGATCCTTAAAAAACAGCAGGCAAAACTGGTTGTCAAGTCAAAATCGATGACCACCGAGGAAATTGAGCTGAATGAAGCACTTGAAAAAAATCAGATCGAGTGCCTCGAAACCGATCTCGGTGAATATATTGTTCAGATAGCCGGTGAAAAACCATATCATATTGTAACTCCGGCAATGCACAAATCAAAGGAAGATATCGCGCAGCTTTTCAATGAAAAATTCAACACCCCGCCCGAAAGTTCACCGGAATTCATCACTTCATTTGTCCGAGAAAAATTAAGGACGAAATTCATTCAGGCTGATGCGGGCATTACCGGAGGTAATTTCCTGATCGCCGATATCGGCGCTGTTTGCATTACTGAGAATGAAGGAAATGCCCTCTTATCGATGTCGATGCCGAAAACTCACATTGCAGTTGTTGGCATTGAAAAGCTCATTCCGTCTTTGGGTGATCTGAACCTTTACTGGCCGTTACTGGCATCATTCGGTACGGGTCAGAAAATGACGGTTTATAACTCGATAATAACCGGACCAAGGCAGGAAGGTGAAACTGACGGACCTGAAAAAATGTATCTTGTCTTACTTGAAAATAAGCGCTCAGAAGTTTTAAAACTCGAAAAACAACGAGTCGCTTTAAGTTGTATACGTTGCGGAGCCTGTCTTAATGCCTGCCCTATTTACCGCAACATCGGCGGACATGCCTATAACACAACATACAGCGGACCTATCGGCTCGGTTATCACGCCACACCTTAAGAATATGGGCGATTTCGCTCACCTTAGCTTTGCCTGCTCGCTCTGCGGAAACTGCACACAGGTTTGCCCTGTAAAAATTCCCCTGCACGATTTATTGCTCCATAACAGGAATGATTCTGTGAACTCCGGATTTTCAAAGCCGGGAGAGAAAAAATCAATGAGCATGATGAAAAATTTCCTTTCGAAAAGAAAAAGAATGGACATGTTCAGCATGAGGGTGAAAAATATCGGTATGCGGTTCGTTTTTAAAAAACTGTGGGGTCCGCGAAGGGAACTACCAAAATTCGCTAAAAAATCTTTCAGGGAATTGTGGTTTGAACGGAACGGGGGCGCTTAATCCCGAATAATTGATTTGATATCCGCTTCCTTTTATTAAATCCTGTAAATCTTAAAATGAAAGAGAATTTTTATTTATCCTTTCTGTATTTATTAACTATCCTTTCCTTTCAAAGCTGCACAAATTCACAAGAACCAGTCTGGCATTACGTTCCGGGCACACTGATGACTCAATGGTCAGGCAACATCCGACCCGACAGTGTTTGGCAGGAATATCCGCGACCGCAGATGGTTCGAAATGACTGGTTGAACCTGAATGGTCTGTGGTTTTGTACCATTACCGAAAAAGACAGCGTTCCAGCTGATTTTAAGGAATTGATCCTTGTTCCATTCTGTGTGGAATCGGCTTTATCCGGTGTCGGTAATAAAGTGGGGAGTGAAAACAAACTCTGGTATAAAAAAGAAATCCGCATTCCGCGGAATTGGGGAAAACGGAATGTACTGCTTCATTTCGAAGCTGTGGATTGGGAAACAACGGTTTTTATCGATGGAAAGGAAGCCGGAAAACACAAAGGAGGCTACGATCCGTTCACCCTTGATATAACACCTTTCATCAAAACCGGAAAATCTCACGAACTGGTTGTTTCTGTCTGGGATCCGACTGATGATGGCTTTCAGCCCAGGGGAAAACAAGTGAAAGATCCCGGAGGAATTTTTTATACGTCATCAACCGGTATTTGGCAAACTGTATGGCTGGAACCGGTTCCCGAAAGCTATTTCGAAGATATCCGGATAGTTCCCGATATAGATCGTTCCATCATTATTATTCAACCTCGGGTGAAGAATCTGAACCCTGGTGACCGGATTGAAATAGTGGTAAAAGACAGCTCACAAAAGGTGCTGAATAAAAAATCAGGCACAGGCGAAACGTTTGAAATATCGATTCCGGAACCGGAACTATGGACTCCGGATAATCCGAGTCTCTATGGATTAACAATGAGGTTGCTGCGGGATGAAAGACTGGTAGATGAAATAGAATCTTACTGCGGAATGAGGAAAATTTCTTTAACCGAAGATGAGAAAGGATTTAAACGGATCTCATTGAATAATCAGGTTCTTTTCCAGAGTGGACCACTCGACCAGGGGTTCTGGTCCGATGGAATATATACACCACCCTCCGATGAAGCAATGCGCTACGATATTGAGGTCACGAAAAAGATGGGATTCAACATGCTTCGCAAACATGTTAAAGTTGAAAACCGGAGGTTTTATTATTGGTGCGACAGGCTGGGAATCCTCGTGTGGCAGGATATGCCAAGCACAAAGGGATATGTTCCGCCAGGATCCGATGATTTAAATCCTTCGCTTGAGCAAAGGGAACAATTCGAATCGGAGCTTGAAAAAATGATCAGCACACATTACAATCATCCGTCAATTGTAATGTGGATTCCTTTTAATGAAGGCTGGGGACAGTATGATACCCGAAGGATCGTTGATTTGATCCGTATTCTTGATTCAACCCGGCTGATTAATAACACCAGTGGCTGGCAGGACAGGGGAGCCGGGGATGTCCTCGACATTCACCATTATCCCGATCCGCAATGTCCGGCTGTTTTGGATGGAAGGGCTGCAGTTCTTGGCGAATTCGGAGGATTGGGTTTTTTTGTAGAAGGTCATACCTGGCAAAAAGAAAACTGGGGCTATGAAAAAATGCAATCCCGGGATGATCTTTTACTCAGGTTCGAGGATTTCTACCGAACAATACGCAGGATGGAAGAGGAGAATGGATTATCGGCGGCTGTTTATACTCAAACTACAGATGTGGAAACTGAAACCAACGGATTGATGACTTACGACCGTCAAGAAGTGAAAATGGGAATCGGGAATATCAAGAATGCCCGGCTCGGAATAATCACCCCCAGGTTAAAATCGCCTTTTCGCGAATTCATTGCTGACTATCTGATCGAACTGATTGCACCAGAAGTGAGCGCTCGTATACATTTCACTTTGGATGGTTCCGAACCTACAGCCTCATCTCCGACGTTTGAATCTCCCGTACTCATCAGGAATTCCGTTACTTTAAAGGCAATTTGCCGGTGGCAGGATGGCTCACAAAGCCGTGAGATAACTTATCAAATAACCAAATCAGTACCCCGTAAACCGATCGATGCACAAGTATCGCCCGGATTAAAAGTGACTTCGTACGACGGTGATTGGCAAACATTGCCAGATTTTAGCCGGCAAACACCTGTCGGAATTGGTTTGGTCCCGAAGATTGATTTATCCTTCTCTGGTAAAAATGAATTGTTCGGACTCGCATTTGAAGGCTACCTGGATGTTCCGGTTACGGATGTTTACCTGGTTTACCTTATTTCCGACGATGGAGCACGAATTTACTTAGATGGTACTCAATTCATCGATTATGACGGAATACACGGCGCCGGTGAACGCAATGCCGCGGTTGCTCTTGGGAAAGGTTTGCACCTGTTCAGATTGATTTACTTTCAGCGACTCGGAGGTCGTGATCTGAAAATTCTTTGGGAAAGCTCCGCCATTCCTAAATCTGAAATCAGCAAGCCGTATTGGAAACACGACTGATTCCAGGCTATTTGATAAGCTCTTCGAGTTTATTCCTTAAATCTTCCCCTCTTAAGTTCCTGGCAATGATCGTCCCGCTGGGATCCAACAGAACATTCGCCGGAATCGAATTAATACCGTACATCTTCCCGGCAGCATTATTCCATCCCTGGAGGTCGCTGACGTGCTGCCATGAAAGCCCGTCATCCTTAACCGCACCAAGCCACTTGCCCTTGTCCTTATCCAGCGAAACTCCTAAAATATAGAATCCTTTGTTCTTAAAATCGTTGTAAACACTAACGACATTAGGATTTTCGCGGCGGCAGGGACCGCACCATGATGCCCAGAAATCGATAAGCAGGTACTTTCCATAAAGCGATGAAAGGGTCACAGGTGTTCCTGTCGTATCCGCCATGCTGAAATCCGTTGCCGGCTGCCCGACTGCAACCTTTTTCAGGATAGTCAGGCGCTCGGTAAGCTGGCTCACGTAGGGTGAGCCTTGAATAGCCGGTTTAAAACCGGTTACCAACGGTTCAAGATCCTTTTCATCGAAGTAATAGATATTGTTCAAAATCCCGTATGCAGCAACCACAGAACCCATGTTGTTCCTGGCATTGTCGATCAGGAATTGTTTGATCTCGAGATCGGTTTTATCATATTCGTCACCCCATTTTTTTTCATTTTCCGCATTTCCCTCATTCTTTGCTTTTTTTATTTGCTCAAGGGCAATATCCATCCTGTCGTCAAAGCTCTTCATATCGGCTTTATATTTTTCAAATTCGGTTTGCGAAGCCGATCCGGCAACTGCAAGATGCTGAAAATCCTCGATACTTACGGTCACTTCTATTTCAGCAGGTTCCACGAAAAACGAGCCGTATTTATTATCATCGTCAAGACTCAGATAATAAAGTTCCGGATAAGCAATCTCTCCCTTGAAATTAAAAGATCCATTGGAAACCACAGCCGAATCAAGCTTTACCCAGGTTCCGGATTCGCGTTTAAGAAGATGGATTTTACCCGTATATTCTCCCGAAAGTTTTCCGTTAATGGTAAAGGTATTTTTATGTTTTAGCATCTCGGAACAACCGGCAAATATAATGCTCACAAGCAGGACTGATACAATTGTTTTCATATAAGAGGTATATCTTGTTTTAAAATTTAATGTCAAGCAAAAATACAATAGTAATGATTAGAACGAAATCTTGCCTTAAATAGTAATTAGTTGCAAAAAGGCAGTAAAATATCATACTTACCAATACTGATCCATACTGGTATAAGTCAGGTGTGATGAAATTTAGCGTGATTGAATTGTGCGCCGGGCTTCAATCTTCATATTGATCCCTTCCTCCACCATTACCTCACTCCTATTCCCGCTCTCACTTCTCTATGTTTCCAAAGCACTACCTTTGCCTGCCTGAGCAAAGAAATTTATGCCTCATATCATCTTAAAGAAATCACGCGAGCGTTCCGTGCTGCAGCATCATCCCTGGGTATTTTCAGGCGCTGTCGAAAAATCACCGGAAATTGCAGAAAACGGACAAACGGTTGAAATCAGGACCCATCATGGCAAACCCATAGCTCTGGCTGCCTGGTCCGGAGCTTCGCAAATCTGCGCCCGCGTATGGAGCTTCGATCCCGGTGTGGTTATCGATGACACTTTTATCAGTTCCCTGGTCATGGGCTCCATCGAAAGAAGAAAAAATTTATTCAGTGACCCGAACACGAATGCATTCAGGCTGATCAATGCCGAATCAGATGGAATTCCCGGTCTCATCGTTGACCGGTATGCCGGTTACCTGGTATGTCAGTTTCTGTCAGCAGGATCGGAATACTGGCGTGCCACTATTCTAAAGTCCCTGGTAGAAACAATAAAACCCGAAGGGATTTTCGAAAGGTCCGATCCTGATTCCCGGACAAAGGAAGGGCTCGAAAAAAAAACCGGTGTTCTGTACGGATCGCAACCACCGGAAACAATAATCATAAGGGAAAATCAGGTATATTTTTGTGTCGACATCAAAACCGGGCACAAAACCGGATTTTATCTCGACCAACGCAACAACCGGTCGATCCTTCCGCAATATTGTGCCGGAAAGGAAATTCTCAATTGCTTTTCGTACACCGGGGGATTTGGCGTATCGGCTTTGGTGGCTGGCGCCCATCATGTAACCAGCATCGACAGTTCTGCCGGCTGCCTGAAAATGCTGGAAGCCAATCTCGAACTCAACGGTATTGACAAATCCAGGTCAACCCATGTCGAAGGCGATGCATTTAAAGTATTAAGGACTTACAGGGACAGCCTCAGGAATTTTGACCTCATTATTCTCGATCCCCCGAAATTCGCCGAATCAAAAAGCCAACTCGTGCCGGCTCTGAGAGGCTATAAGGACATCAACCTGCTTGCCATGAAACTTCTTAATCCGGGAGGTTATTTATTTACCTTTTCGTGTTCAGGGCATATCCTGCCCGAAATGTTCATGAAAGTTGTTTCAGAAGCGGCAGTCGATTCAGGGAGAAATTGCCAAATGGAAAAAATGCTAATCCAGTCTCCCGACCACCCCGTTATATTGAATTTTCCTGAGAGCCTATATCTGAAAGGATTGGTCTGCAGGGTTTGGTGATCCTTTACACCCCGGTCGTATTCAGATTACCGAGACTCACCGTAATCAGCCGTTTCTGTGATGGATCGTCATCGTTTACAAGCCATATAGCGACCTGCAGATGAAGGTTATAAACACTGATCGATGTTTCCTTCGAAAGAATTACACCGACTTTAAGGATATCGGAGTTTATGATCCCGTATTTTCGGGAGGGCTCGTTCTCAAAAATTTCGTCCCCGCTCGATAAGTAGCTTCGGTCGTAATCTTTACTGAATTCAAAAATATTGGCAACGTCATCGAGTGTTACGATCTGCAGGTTCTCTACACCGTCCAGGTTCGTGGTGAACCATGAATGAACATGCTCGTCGATAAGGCAACGGTTCAGGTCATCCTTCATCAGGATCCTTGCATTGTTGATGATGCCCCTTCCGAAATAATTCTTGTTGAAAGTGTAAACTTTGTCGTAAGTGATGGCGTACCGCATGTTGATTCCGCCGATGATCCTACGTAAGCGCGGATAGTAATGGTAAGCATTGTAAACCCTCAATACTACGGCAAAATTGCAGGCAAACAAAAGCGACTGCAGGGGATTATCGAAAAGGAGAAATCCGCCGTCGCCGGTGCTGATAAAGTTCCTTTCGATCCGGGAACTGTCGTATTTCTGAAAGATAAATCTGTGATGTTCCAGACACAACCGGATCGTCGATTCGAACATGGTTTTGAACAGGAAAGGTATCAGTGTTTGTTCGAACTCGCCGTAAGAGCTGTACTGGAACATGTCAATGCCGAGTACCGACTTGCGGGAGATCTTGTCGTAGCTGATATATCTTCTCAAATCCGCCGCCAGGCTTCTGTGGTCGGGAATGATGTTGGTTTTGTCGAAAACAACCCGCTGGTCTTTCTCATCCAGGATTTTTTTGATTTCCTGGTGTTCAACTTGTTTTAAAGTGCTTCTGTATTTCATTCGAAAATGTTTATTCGCGTCATCGTTTAACATAAAAACTGAATTGGATTGATCTTAATAAGTCTGTGCACTGGATATTTCCGGTTTCATTTCTTAACCTTTCTTCCTTTCCACTGGTAACCGGCAACGATGCCAAGAGCTCCGGTGAGTATAATGTACAAGGGATACAGCACGATTAACGGAAAAGAATAAACAAGCAACCGGCTGCGTTTTACAAAATTACCTATCCCGATCAGAATCGGCAGTTCGATGAGAAGGATCAGCAAATACGCAAGAGTCATCACTGTAAGCATCGACCGGTCGAACATAGAATAAATCAAACCGCCTACTACAAGCAAATTCACCATATAAACAGTAAAAGACACCATCAGGATCTTCAAATCATATCCTTTGTTCTTCGATGCCCATCTCACGCGCTGCTGAATAAAATCAGAGATGGTTTTTTTAGCTTCTGTATAAACCATAGCCTGCATGTTTTTCAAAAAACCTACCGATGAATTGCCGAATTTTTTTTTCATTTTCAAAAGGAGAAAAACATCGTCACCGGAACTGAACTGATCATCGCCAAATCCCCCCGCCTCAAAAAAGGATTTCTTTTCGTATGCCAGGTTGGCGCCATTACACATGATCGGCTTTCCCATCCTGATAGCTCCCGCGGTTATCGCTATAAGGCTGAGAAATTCCAGCGTCTGCATCCTTTCGAAATAAGATTGCTCGTTGTGAAAACTTACAGGACTTACGATCATCCTGTGTTTGTCGGTTTCATAAAAACTCACAATGGTTTTAAGCCACATTGGTCCGATCCTGCAGTCAGCGTCGGTTGTTACGATCAGATCGCCAGCAGAAATCCCAATTGCATGGCTGATGGCTTTTTTCTTAAAAGCACCGTGGAGGTGATCTTCGGTAAGCTTTATCAACCGGATATTCTTTCCGGGAGTTTGCGAAATAAAATATTCCCCGATAAATGCCGTGTTGTCGGTGGAATTATCATCGACCACAATGATTTCAACCAGTTCATGCGGATATTTCTGGCTTGACAGATCGGTAAGGATATTCAGGATATTGGCTTCCTCGTTACGCGATGGCACGATGATAGTGACTTTGGTTTTTCCTGCAATAGAGACTGGCTCATACTTCTTCAGCCTGAACCATCCGATGGTATAAAGGATGATCAGGTAGCCATATATCGCACCAAAGAATATCAGGACGCCAAGGAAGATCATTTACAGTTTATTCATTAGAGTTTCGTTTCCTGAAAAACCTCAGCCGGTAAACAAAGAATGTCCCTGCTATGGCAGGAATGGCAAGATTGATTAACCAAAGGGAAGAAGATGAGGATACGATTCCTATGTTTATTTGATCATTCAGTGTGCCGTAGTGCTCAAAATAGGACCCAATAAAGTAAAGCGAAACGGATCCCCGGACGCCGAGTTCAGCCAGCGTTACCGAAGGTATTGCTGTCATGATCAGGAATACGATGCTGATGATCATCAACCCATGAAGCAATGGAATTTCGACCGAATACGACATGAGGAACAAATAAAACTGCAAAGTGAAAACCACATACCGGAGAAAGCTGAACAACAAAACTGTGGCAAGCTCGAAGGTACTGTAATGAGCGATAATGGCAAAGTATTCATTAAATTTTCCGAAGCGTTTTTTGATCATGTGGCTTACAAATCCCGGCAAAGCCGTTACATTCAAAAAAATCAGAATCAGGGCTGTAATGATTACCAGCACGAGGAAGATTATCCCATAGTAGAGATAGGGCGAATAAAATTCAGCCGAATTAAAATAAATTGGAATATAGATCAACAGGCTGAACGACCCGACAATAATTGTAATGAGCAGTTGGCTGAAACTGCCGATTATGGTTATGAAAACTCCCTTCCACGGATTGGATTTTTCAAGAATAAATACTCTTCCGAACCACTCTCCAATACGGTTCGGAGTAAAAACACTCACCGAAACGCCGGAAAGAACGGCTTCGAACGCTTTCAGAAAAGGGACTTTTTCAATTTTACTGATCAGGTATTGCCACTTCAGTGTTTCTACGCCCCAGTTAACCAGCATCAGGGCGCAAATCCAGCCTACAAAAATCAGGATATAAGCTTTATCGATCGAATCTATAAAAGTTTGAACCACATAATCGAGTTTACGGTGGTAAAATATCTGCTTGTAAATAAAGTAGTAAGTGGCAATAACAATGATTAACCGTACGATTAAATTGTATGTTTTGTTTTTATGTAGATTTGTAAAGTACTTATTCATAAATCAGCGTAAAGATATAGTCTTCTTTTGAAACCGGAGCGAGTAATCTTAGGCATTGACCCGGGAACGAACATTATGGGTTACGGGCTTATACAACAGAAAGGGCATAGCATAACATTTTTATCACTTGGAGTTATAAAGCTTAATAAGTACGATAATCAGCCGCTAAAATTAAAAATAATCTTTGAACGGACTTTGGGTTTGATCAATGAGTATAAGCCTGACGAACTTGCTATCGAAGCTCCGTTCTATGGAAAAAACATACAGTCGATGCTAAAGTTGGGAAGGGCTCAGGGGGTTGCAATGGCTGCAGCACTTTACCGGTCGGTTCCTATTTTTGAATACACTCCCAAAAAGATCAAACAGGCAATAACTGGCAAGGGAAGTGCATCCAAGGAGCAAGTCGCAGCTATGCTGATAAGGCTGCTTGCGTTGAAGGAACCTCCGGAATACCTCGATTCGACAGATGCTCTGGGGGTTGCAGTATGTCATTTTTTCCAGAGGACCATGGAAAATAAAGGAATGAATTACTCAGGCTGGGAGCAATTTGTGAAAAAAAATCCCGATCGGCTTACAAAATAAAAAAGTTCCAGGATTTGATGCCAAAAGATAAACCGGTTCTACATTAGTTTTTGATAAGCCTGCCACCAACGGTCAGGAATATCGTCCTTACAGGCAGTCTGGTAATCGCTGTATGAACACGGCACAAGATGATGCCGCTCATAAATGTTTTTATAAGTAGTCTTCACCGGCACATCCATCCACCAACGGTCGCTTTTTTTGCTTTTGTAAAAGATGAGCTTGTCCTTGTTGTCCTTAATTGAAACCGTATATTTAATGTAATCCCGTTTATCCTTGTAGGGATGATCGTTTTTCCGGTTGTAAAAACCCTCGATGAAGTACCAGATCATTTGAGCAACAAGGTGTGAGGTCTGGTGGTTGTTATCGAGCCTGGGATTGACTTCATAAAATCCTATCGAGGATAATTTATCGCTGAGCCCGGCATACCACATTATCTGGCAAATCTCTTCTCCGTAAAATCCGTTCGGCGAAGCATTGCCATTGCCCGGAGCGTCGGACTGGCGTATCGATGATACATCGACCGTGATCATATCCGCATTGCGAACCAACGGCTCTGTTTCTTCGATGTTATGCCTGACAACACCTAAACGGTAGGTATCGAAGTACAGGTTCTTCATCAGTTTGATGGCTTCGGGATCGATAAAATATGACTGATAGCCGATGTTTGTGTAATTAAATAAAAAATTGGGCTGGTGCAGAATTATTTTATTTAGGTACGATTGCGAATCCAGTTGCTGGTCTGTTTTTCCCAGGTCGAAAACCGAATCGATACCGACAATGTTGATTACCTGACCGAGGTTTTCGTAAGCATTGTAATTTGCATAAGTCAGATCCTGGCTACCGCCGATAATGACAGGAGTGATTTTGTTTTTTAAAAGCTCGGCTATTATGGCTGACAGCGCGAAATAGGTATCGTTGACCGAATGACCCTGGCGAATGTTACCCAGATCAGCAATGTGAGGCTGATTCTCTCCCCTGAACAAACGATATAAATGATGCCGGATGTGGTTCGGCGCATGGGCACAACCTTCATTGTTTACGGCACTTCTATCCTCATTTACGCCAATGATGGCAATATCCACATCACTGAGATCCGGGAAATCATTTTTAATGAGATAACTTCTGATGATATCGCCGAGGCGGTTCCTGATAGAATCAGGACTAATCATTATCTCGGGCAATTCAAGCGGTTCCAGATATAATGAAAAATCCATTCTTAAACAATTTACCTTTTAGTTTTCTTTATACAATTCTTAACTCTAAAAAGTTATTGAATTGTATCAGGAATTTGAAGTTTTCATTTCTTCTTTTTTTTACTGACCGGTTTTAGTGCAGCACTTTCGATGATTTTCCGGCAATCGTCAAGGGTGAGGTTTTCCGGAACAGTCCCTTTCGGTATCTTAAAATTCAATTTGTTTTGAGCGATATAGGCTCCGAATCTTCCTTTTAACACCTTGATCGAAGAATCTCCTGGAAATTCCCGGATGATTTTTTCCTTTTCTTTATTTCTTTTAGAAATGATGATTTCAATAGCCCGGTCATTAGTAATTGAAAAAGGATCATCTGTTTTACCAAGTGAATAAAACTGGTTCTTATGGCGGATGTAAGGTCCGAACCGACCAATTGCTACTAACATGTCTTCGTCTTCGAAACTTCCGATGGTTCTGGGCAGCTTAAAAAGCTCAAGTGCCTGTTCCAATGTAATGGTGTCGATGCTTTGACCTTTCTTCATTCCGGCAAATCTGGGCTTGTCCTCGTCGCTTGTTTCTCCGATCTGAACGATAGATCCGTACCTTCCGATTTTAGCGTAAATATTCTTGCCGGTAGCCGGATCCTGTCCCAACAAACGTTCTCCGCTTTGTTTCCTGGTTTGAGTCAGTGTGCTTTCGACATTTTGATGAAATGGCCAATAAAATTTATTGATCATTTCATTCCATTCTTTTTTACCCTGGGCAATTTCATCGAATTCAACTTCCACGTTTGCTGTAAAATTGTAATCAAGGATATTGCTGAAATACTGCACAAGGAAATTATTGACTACCGTACCGATATCTGTCGGAAAGAGTTTATTCTTTTCATATCCTGTCTTTTCCGTCCTTAGCTCCTCCTTGAGATCCGCACCAGTGAGCACGATTACATAAAATCTTCTGTCAATTCCCTGTTTATCGGCTTTTTCAACATATTCGCGTTTCTGGATGGTAGAAATGATCGGCGCATAGGTAGATGGTCTGCCGATTCCAAGCTCTTCCAGTTTCTTTACCAGGCTGGCTTCGGTGTAACGCGGTGGCGATTGGGTAAATTTTTGCATTGCATTTAATTCGATCCTGTTTAGTTCATCACCCTTTTCGACCTTCGGTAACATGCCTTTTTGGGTTTCCGTGTCATCCTCATCCGTCGATTCCATATACACTCTCAAAAAACCGTCGAATTTAATTACCTCGCCGCGTGCAATAAAGTTTTCATCTGCTGTGGAGATGCTGATTGTCACAATTGTCTTTTCAAGATCGGCATCCGCCATTTGCGAGGCTATGGTTCTTTTCCAGATCAGTTCATAAAGCCGCTTCTGAAAATGATCGCCCTCGATCTCCTGATTTTCCAGAAATGTGGGGCGGATAGCTTCATGGGCTTCCTGAGCCGATTTAGATTTCGTTGTGAATTGTCGTGTCTTAACATATTTTTCACCGAATGCCGCTGTGATCACTTTTCTGGCACTGGCAAGCGCCAGGTTCGAAAGAGTGACGGAATCGGTTCTCATATAAGTTATATAGCCCGATTCGTATAGCTGCTGAGCCACGAGCATAGTTTTGGAAACCGAAAAGCCAAGTTTCCTGCTTGCCTCCTGCTGTAATGTGGAAGTGGTAAATGGCGGCGCCGGGGACTTCTTTGATGGCTTCTTTTCAACTGAAACAACCTCGAAATTTGCCGAAATACATTTGTTTAATAAGCCGACTGCTTCATCTTTTGTTTTAAACCGGGCAGAAAGTTCAGTATCCAATATTAAGTTTTCCGGTTTTCCGGCTATTGTAAATTTCCCTCCAATCCGGTAATTCGATTCCGGCTTGAAATTCTTAATTTCATCCTCGCGCTCAACAATTAACCGAACTGCAACTGATTGCACCCTTCCCGCAGAAAGCGAAGGTTTAACCTTTTTCCAGAGAACAGGTGAAACTTCATAACCGACAAGCCTGTCGAGTACTCTTCTTGCCTGCTGGGCATCCACAAGATGGCGATCGATATTTCTTGGATTTTCAACAGCCTCCAAAATTGCCTGTTTGGTAATTTCGTGAAAGACAATCCGCCGGGTTGTCCTTTCATCCAATTCAAGAGCCTGGATGAGATGCCATGAAATAGCTTCCCCTTCCCGGTCCTCATCTGTTGCAAGCCATACAGTCTCGGCTTTTTGAGCATTCTTCCTTAACTCGGCAATCGTTTTCTTCTTATCCGATGGAATTTCATAATTAGGTGCAAATCCCTTCTCTATATTAATACTCAGGTCCTTTTTCGAAAGGTCTCGCACATGCCCAAAACTGGATTTGACAACAAATTCGTCACCGAGGATTTTTTCAATGGTTTTTGCTTTTGCCGGAGACTCAACTATGACAAGGTTTTTCGCCATATTTTTTACCAATTTTATTTATAATGCGGCATTTGTAAAAATGCGCAAAGGTAAAACAATAAACATATTTCAATTAAGGGTTGTTTATTTTTTGCCGGAAGGCTGAAAAGCTTCAGGGTTTTTACAAATATAAAGTCGAGTATATGCTATAATCAGGAAAATCTCATGGAACAAAAAAAACTTTTCCCGGAGCAAGCAGGAGATTAATGAATGATTTGAACCTTATGCAAAAGCAAAGTAAGTTTTACCCTTTTATGGCTTTTACCCCCGGCAGTTCTTTACCTTCGATGTATTCGAGCATAGCACCGCCTCCGGTAGAAACATAGCTGACCTTGTCTTTCAGGCTGTACTTATTTATGGCGGCTACCGAGTCTCCACCGCCTATCAGGGAAAATGCTCCTTTTTGTGTGGCTCCTGCTATCGCTTCAGCTATTGCTTTTGTGCCGGCTGAAAAATTTTCCATTTCAAAAACACCCATTGGACCGTTCCAAAGTATCGTCTTTGAATTCTCAATGATGGAAGTGAATTTCCTGATAGCATCGGGTCCTATGTCCAAACCCATCCAGTCTTCAGGAATTTCATTTGCCTCAACAATCCTTGTTTTGGCTGAATTGTCGAATTTATCGGCAATTATTGCATCGGTTGGCAGGTATAAATTGACACCAAGCTCTTTGGCTCCATCAACGGTATTCAAGGCAAGTTCGAGCAATTCATCCTCCACCATCGATTTTCCAACTTCTCCGCCCAGTGCAGAAATAAATGTGAACATCATACCACCACCGATAATCATATTGTCAACCCTATTAAGCAGGTTATTGATGATCTCTATTTTTCCTGATACCTTAGCTCCGCCGAGTATTGCAGTAAACGGTTTCAGGGCATTGTTCATAACCTTATCAATGCTTTTAACCTCGTTTTCCATAATGTAGCCAAACATCTTGTCCTCGGGAAAATAATTTGCGATGATAGCAGTGGAAGCATGTGCCCTGTGAGCTGTACCGAATGCATCGTTCATATAAACATCACCCAGGGAGGCTAACTTTTTGGTAAATTCTTCATCGCCTTTCGTTTCTTGTTTATAGAACCGCAGGTTTTCAAGCATCAGGACCTCGCCAGGTTTTAAAGCTGCAGCCAGTTCACTCGCAGTGTTTCCGATACAATCGTCAGCAAACCTGACCGGTTTTCCAAGCTGCTTCGAAAGGTAAGAAACCGTATGCCTGAGGGAATACTTTTCCTCCCGACCTTCTTTGGGTCTTCCGAGATGCGACATCAGGATTGCTGAGCCGCCACCCGAAAGTATCTTGTTAATTGTAGGTATGGCAGCATCTATTCTTGTGGTATCTGTTATATCGAATTTCTCATTTAAAGGCACATTAAAATCAACCCGAACCAGTACCTTCCTATTCTTAAAGTTGAAACTATCGATGTTCTTCATCTGAATAATTTTTAAATCAATATCACTGTTTGTTCTTTAATTTTCCTTCACCATCCAACCTGATGGCTTGTTGTGTTGTCAAAAGTACTCAAAAATATTTTCGTTTATTAATCGCTATTTTTACCGCCCAAAGTAATAGTTTTCATTTAATGAGCATTTTTAACAGTTCGGGCAAATCAAAAATACCCAGGTTGGAAACATCGATTTTTGCAGTGATGTCTGCCCTTGCTGAAGAGCATAAGGCAATAAACCTATCGCAGGGATTTCCGGATTTTGAAATTTCGCAAAAGCTCATCGATCTGGTTCACAAATACATGAAAAAAGGCATGAACCAGTATGCTCCCATGACAGGTATTCCGGAATTAAGGGAACAAATTTCAATAAAAGTTGAAAGCCTGTATGGAGCAAGGTACGATTTTCAGAAAGAGGTTAACATTACTGCGGGTGCGACGCAGGCTTTGCATACGGCAATTGCTGCCATGGTAAAAGAAAGTGATGAGGTGATTATTTTTGAACCGGCTTATGATTCATACGTCCCCGTTGTAAAAATGCACGGCGGCATTGTGAAGTATGCAGAACTGAAGCAACCTGACTATCATATCGACTGGAATGAGGTTAAGAAACTCATCACCAGCCTTACTCGAATGATTATCATCAATTCGCCGCACAACCCGACCGGAAGTGTCTTGAAAAAGGATGATCTTAAAAACCTGGAAAAGCTTACAAAAGGTACTGACATCGTCATTTTAAGCGATGAAGTTTATGAACATCTGATTTATGACGGCATTCGTCACGAAAGCATTTGCCACTACCCGGAATTGACAAAGAGATCATTTGTGGTCGGCTCATTCGGCAAAACTTTTCATGCCACAGGTTGGAAAGTTGGATTTGTACTTGCGCCGGAGAAACTGATGGAAGAATTCAGGAAGGTTCATCAGTTTGTGGTATTTGCCTGCAATACGCCGATCCAGTTTGCGATAGCCGAGTATATGAAAGATCCTCAGGTGTATAGTGACCTGGGAAATTTTTATCAGGCTAAAAGGAACTATTTCGTTGAAATGATAAGTGGTTCGAGGTTCAGGGTTGTGCCCTCTTTCGGAACTTATTTCCAGCTTCTTAATTACAGTTCAATAACTGACGAGCCCGAAACAGATTTTGCTATCCGGTTGACAAAGGATTTAAAAGTGGCTTCAATACCAGTTTCTGTGTTCTACCATAACAACAGCGACAACAAGATGCTGCGTTTCTGTTTTGCCAAGAAAGAAAAAACAATCGAAAAAGCGGCTGAGATATTATGCAGGATTTGAAAGTTTGCCTGATCCAATGTTCAATACATTGGGAAAACATCGGGAAAAACCTGGATGAATTCGGTAAAAGATTAGACTCGGTTACCAACAAACCTGACATCATCATATTTCCGGAAATGTTCACTACCGGATTTAGTATGAACACTGAAGTTGCTGAGTTGATGAACGGACAAGCCGTTTCCTGGATGAAAAACAAGTCAGCCGTTTCAAGGTGCATCATTGCAGGAAGCCTCTTTATTTGCGAAGACGGAAAATATTTCAACCGGTTTGTGTGGATGTATCCTGACGGGAGAATTGAAACCTATGATAAACGTCATTTATTCAAAATGGGCAACGAACACGAAATAATGTCGTGTGGAGCCAGAAAAAAAATCGTAGAATACCAGGGATGGAAAATAAACCTGCAGATCTGCTATGATTTAAGGTTTCCGGTTTGGAGCAAAAATCGTTTTAAAAATGAGAGTTATGATTTTGATGTACTTGTATACATTGCCAACTGGCCCGAAATCCGGAATCATGCATATAAAACGCTGACTATCGCTCGTGCAATCGAAAACCAGAGCTATGTAATTTGGGTCAACCGGGTGGGAAAGGATAAAAATGGAATCAATCACAGCGGAGATTCAATGGTCATTGATCCTGCAGGTAAAATTCTCGCTGCAGCTCCACCCGGACAGGATGAAATTCTGCACTGCGTGTTGAACCGGGAATATTTAGATGATTTAAGGAAAAAATTTACTGTCGGATTGGACTGGGATGACTTCAGGATGGTAAATTGAACAGCAAACCACATCAGAGACTTTCCAATATCTTTTGCAGAATAATATCCGTTGCTCCTTTATTGTGCTCAATGTATTCCTTGCATTTTTTGGAAATGATTGCATAACCTTTATCATCATGCAAAAGCCGGTCAATAAGGTCAGATAATTCCGGATGAGATGTTATACTGAATCCGCCACCGAGATCAAGGATATCTTTAGCCTCCCTGAATTTATGATAATTCGGTCCGAAAATGACCGGTTTTCCGAATGTTAATGCCTCAAGAATATTATGAATTCCCTTACCGAATCCGCCACCGATAAACGCAATGTGACAATATTGGTAAAGCCCTGAAAGCAGACCGATAGAATCGATGATCAGAATCCGGGCATTACTTTCAGAACCAGTGCCGATCAGCGAATATCTTTGCGGATAATAAGACCTGAATTTCTCCTCTATCCTGCCGATCCTGCCCTCGTCCACTTCATGGGGAGCAATGATGATTTTTAATCCAGGGAATTTTTTCAAAATATTTGAAACTAATTCCTCATCTGGCGCCCATGAGCTTCCAAGCAGCAGAACCTTACTGTCCCTGATGAATTTTTCCATAT
>Ga0233425_10002089_pt1 | contig 40810 bp, 34 predicted proteins | sample Watercolumn_Towu_2_FD_181712 | JGI IMG/M metagenome (GOLD analysis project Ga0233425, IMG submission 181712) | Freshwater microbial communities from Lake Towuti, South Sulawesi, Indonesia - Watercolumn_Towuti2014_140_MG | ecosystem: Environmental > Aquatic > Freshwater > Lake | place...
GTATTAAAAAATCTTAAACGGGAAATAAATTTAATTAGCGATTTAAAATCAATTTACGAAATAAATCAACTCTATAAAAAAATAAAACCAGATATCATACATCTTAATAGCACAAAAATTTCCATACTGGGATCTCTGGCTGCCTGGTTTTACAAGCTATCAAATATTAAAAATTCACCGAAAATAATTTATACTGCCCATGGATGGGTTTTTAATGAGCCTCTTTCCTTTTTTAAAAAAAATTTTTATCTATATGCTGAAAAAATAACCGCCAGACTAAAAGATAAAATTATTTGTGTTTCTGATTTTGATTTTCAAGCCGCATTACATTATCGTATTTGTTCATCCCGCAAAATGACAACCATTCACAATGGCAGTGTTGCTCCAATATTTCTATCAAAAAACGAAGCAGAAAAAAAATTACAAAAAATTGTAAATACAGAAATACAAAAATACCAAATCAAAATCGCCACGATTTCTAATTTTTATCCCACTAAGGGTTTAAGCTATGTTATTCGAGCTATTGTGGAACTTAAAAAAAATAACCTAAATCCTATTTTAATAATCTTTGGAGAAGGTCCTGAAAGAAAAAATCTGGAAAAAATGATCGAGCAATACCAGCTTAAAAATAATATCTTTTTACCAGGAACAATCCCTGGTGCTGCCAAATATCTAAAAGCTTTTGATTTTTATGTCAGCCCTTCGCTAAAAGAAGGTCTTTCTTATACTATCACAGAGGCTATGCATTCAGGAATTCCAATCATTGCCACCAATACCGGAGGAACTCCAGAACAAATCATAAACAATGAAACAGGATTCTTGATTGAAACAAAAAATTATCAAGAAATATTTTTGACAATTAAAAATAATTTTAATAATCCACTATTTGGACAACAACTTCTTTTTAACGCACAAAAAAGAGCAAAAAATGAATTTGCTCTTGATAAAATGCTCAAATTAACCAACGATATTTATTTCAAATAATTCCGTTTAGTCGTTTTCCGTCTTTGTTGCTCTTCTGTTTTTATCTATTCTTTTTTCCTTGTACTTAGCAATAGATCTAGTCATGTGATCTTTAACTTTATCTATTGATTTATATAAATCTTTTTCAGTCTTCTCCACTCTTAACAATTCTCCTGGCAACTGTAAATTTAGTTCTGTTCTAAAAATATCGCCCTTATTGTGATGACTAGACGTTAAACCAACCTCAACATCGCAATTAACAATCTTTATACTTCCCAAATTTTTTTCCAACATATTTATTTTTTCTTCTACATAACTTTTAATAGCGTCTGTTAATTCTATTTTTGTGGCTTTAATGTTGATTTTCATATTATGATCACATTTTTGCTTAAACTCCTCCTGGGATAAACATAAATGTTATTTATTTCTTATATTTTTATTTTATTATAAAATTATTAAAAATAAATTAATCTAAAAAAATTTACTTAAAAGTCCGCTACCGTGCTTAATAACATCCTTATAAGTAACAACAACAATCAGAAGCATCAATAAGGCAAACCCAATATAATGAATAGTGTTTTCAAGATCTTTATTTACTGGCGATCCTTTGATTTTTTCAATAATCAAAAATAAAACTCTGCCACCATCAAGCGCTGGAAATGGTAAAGCATTAATAATCGCTAAGTTAACGGACAACACGGCTGTAAATTGCATAATATAAACCAAGCCCATTCTCGCAACCTGACCAGTTAAAACCGCGATTCCAACTGGTCCGGCAATATCAGCACCCACACCCTCGCCCATGATCAATCCTTTGAGCAAATCATAAAAAGCCACCAATATAACCCACAGCATTATAAAAGCGTACTGAAAACCATTCACGAACGACCAAAAAAATGAATATTTTACTAAGCCGGTTTCCGTGATAACCACACCTATCCCACCCCGACCTGTTTCTTGGCGATACTCAGGGATAATTGGAATTTCTAATTCTTTTTCTCCTCGCTTAATTTTATAGATAATTCCTTTGCCAGTATTTTGATCAACGTATTTTTGCAAATCGTCATATTTAGAAAAAATAATTTCATCAATTGAGAGAATAGTATCGCCTGTTTTTATTTCTGCTTTTTCAGCGGGAGAATCTTTGATAACTTGCATTATTTGAATTTGTCTGTTTAAAACTTCGGCTCTTTCATCGTTTTTATCAATTGCCTGGGGCAATCCAATCATATAGCCAAAAGACAAAAGAAAACCCGCTAACAAAATATTCATAGTGACTCCTGCCAAAAGAATAATAGCTCTCTTTCCAATATTTTGATGAGCAAAGCTATCGATCTCATTCGCGCCTTCGCCATCTTCACCTTTGATTTTAACAAACCCGCCAAGCGGAAGCCAGTTAAATGAATAAACCGTATCTCCGGCATCTTCAACCTGCTTGGAGCCAAACACTTTTTTCCAGCGACCATTTTTATCTTTATAAACACCAAAAAAACGAGGTGGCAAACCAAATCCAAATTCTTCAGCCTTAACGCCAAATTTTCTGGCTGTCCAAAAATGACCTAACTCATGCACAAAAACCAACAAGGACAATACCAATACAAAAGTAATAAACGTAATCATATACAATAAACAATAAAAATTAATAATTAAATAGTCATAATTTCATTTTCTTTTTTATCGGTTAGCGATTTAATTTCATCATTTCTTTTTCTAATTTCTTCATCCAATTCTTTAATAAAATCAAATTTGTCGTCCTCGGTTATCTCTTTTGCCTTTTCAGCTTTTTCTATATTTGTCTTTATTTCATCACGAACTTTACGTAATGAGATTTTAGCTTCTTCTTGTTTTTGATGTAATTTTTTAACAAGAACTTTGCGATTCTCCTCTGTCATCTTAGGAACGGTTAATCTGATCAAGGTTCCTTCATTAACTATACCAAGACCAAGATCAGCCTCAACTATAGCTTTTTCAATATCTTTCAAAACGCTTTTATCCCAAGGGGAAACAACTATGGACTGTGCGTCTGGCACACTAATCGAAGCTAATCCGTTTAAAGTGGTCATGGCACCATAGGCGCTTACACTAACACCATCCAAAACGGCTGGATTGGCTCGACCAGTTCTAATGGTTGCGATTTCTTTTTTGAAAAAATCTAAAATTTTAACAAACTCTGTCTCCTTGTTTTTAATGAATTCATTCATATTTTTATATTTTTTGTAAAAATTAAATTACTTTTTACAAATTTAATAATTTATTTGAAATGCTTAATTGTTTTACTTGCTTACTTGTGTTACCCCAAGATACATCACATTAGTGTCGCCTGGATCAATAGCCAGCATCCAGCCAGCACGAGAAGTTGGCAATGGTAAAGTGGTCCAATTTGTCCCACCATCATTTGATCGATAAAATGTTGTATTAGTTACATAGTACATTTCTAATTCGTTTTTAGGATTAATCTCAAAAGCATTAATCAAAACATTCGATTGTGGAGGAATTAATTCTATCATCTCCCAAGTTTCTCCATCATCAACCGATTTCATTAATCCTCCTTGCACAACAACATAAATAATTTTTTTATTCTCACCATTAAATAACAAAAGATCTTTGGCATTATAATTAATTTTATTATCCTTAAGCGCTTTATCTAATTCTATAATTCTTTCCCAATTATCGCCACCATCATTGGTTTTAAAAACTCCTTTTTGCTTGGTGGCCGCATAAACTTCTTTGCTCTTTTTTTGATTCAATACAAATTTTATAATACGATCATTAAATCTTTCTGCTGTGTGCCAACTGGCTCCAGCGTCGCCACTTCTCACAAAATCACCTCGTGATGTTGAAAAATACACGATTTTATTATCTGTGCCGTCTACCAACAAACTGTCGATCATAACATTAATATCCGTATCTTGATAAACCTGATCCCATGTTCTATTGCAATCAATCGATTTAAAAACTTTATTACCGCGAGAAACATAAATTGTGCACTTATCTTTTGGGTCAACAGCAATTGACCGAACAGTCCCCTTGCCCAAGGCTTTAGCAATTTGCCAAGATGTTCCACCATCAAAAGAGTAAAACAAACCATTTTCTACGGCACCAAAATAAACCGCATTTGCATCACTGGGATCTATTGCCAAATAACTGCCGTTAGTACTGCTAAAATCAACTGGCTTCCCAGAAGTATTTGCAATCAAGGAAACGTTAACCCAACTGTCACCTTTGTTAGTTGTCTTAAAAACACCGCCCAAATTTGACGCCTTTCCACTCGGACTAGTGTTAATTTTTACACAACCGGAAAGTAAAAAAAATACGAATGGCAACAAGAAAAAGATTAATTTATTTTTCATGTATATAATTTAATTTTAAAATCACAATTGAATCACCAAATTATCCAAAACCCCTTTAACGGAAACATTGCTTGCCAAATAACCCTTTGCTCGGCTAATTTTTTTTATCATATCAACAATGCGCAACGAATTAAATATAGACGAATAGCCGCTAATAGCTTCTTTATAATTTTCATTCTGTAATAAGTTCAAATTATTGTAACTAGACAAATAAACATCACGCAAAACACTTTCCCAAACCTCGAATACTCTAATTAATTTTTTAATATTTTCTTGGTTGCTTAATTTGGCATCAATAATTTTGTCAACTTTACTCAGTTTTTCATTTAAATTTTTATCCAAGATGTCAATCAATAACTCAGCATTGTTGTTAAATTTGTCAAAAAAATCTTTATTTTCATGAAACTTAATAGCTAGGGCCGGCCTTCCAAGGCACATTCTTGAATATGTTTTTGCCACCGATCGTTCTATTTGAAAAGTATTTATTAGATAATTATAAATTTCTGAATTTTTAACTGGGTGAAAATTTAAAATCTTGGATCGAGACAAAATAGTTTCCGGTAAAAGCTCTAATTGATTGGTCACCAGTATAATAACCACTTTTTGTTTTGGCTCCTCAAGAGTTTTAAGAACGGCATTCATGGCTTCATTGCTCATTGTTTCAGCATGTTTGATAATTCCTACTTTATACGAATTCATAAATGAACTCATATTTAACATATAAATCAACTCTCTTACTTGTTCAATTGAAATATTTTTTTTATCTTTTTGTCTGCCAATGGCGTGATAATCTCCATGAGCCACACCCAAAGCGCTTTCGTGATGCGCGCCCAACTGTCGACATGAATTGCAATCATCACAAGGATGTAAATTTTTCCGCTGACTACAAAGTAAAATTTTTGCAAAATAATTTGCAACTGTTGTTTTTCCTAAATTATCTGGACCATTGAAAATATAGGCGCCAGAAATAAGATCTTTTTTTTCAGAGGTGTTGGAAATGATTTTTTCTAAATACTGTTTAATATTATCATTCCCAACATGCGGCCAAGTTAATTTTAAAATATTACTGTGCATAATTATATTATAATACTTATTCGGTATTTTTTCAATATCAAAAAATCGCTTAAAATAGCGATTTTTTAAATAATTTATTTTATTATTTTAATATATTTTCAACATCCTTAACTTCTTTCATAATTCTTTTTTCAATCTCACCCGCTTTTTGCTTGAGATTTTCTTTGGATTTTTGTTTTTCTTTTTTATAATTCGCATTGCCTTCAAATTTTTTCAATCTTTCAAACTCTTCATCTATTTCATTGTTAAATACTTCAATATTTTTTCTTAAAACATCTTCGGCTTCGATTGTTTCTTTTTTAAGTTTTTTTCTGATTTTAGAGGTAATGTACAAAGCCAAAAAGATAATCAAAATAATCATAAACAACAGACTAACCAATAATGAAAAATAATCAATAACAAATTTACCAACCATCATAAATATTGGAGGAGAAACCAAAAAGCTAATTCTATTGCTCGGCTCACTTTTTATTCCATTCTTATTGATTGCTTCAGCCCAGGCAACATACCGACCATCGTTTAGTTTATTGTTATCAATATAAAACCAATCACCGCCATCCTGACTAGCAACAGTGCTTGAAGAAATTATTTTTCCTTCTTTTTCAATATAAGCAATAACACTTGAGTCATCAACCGAAGAACCGCTCATGTAAAAATTATCGCCTGATTCAAAATTGGAATTATAATTTAATATTTTTGGAGCATCAATCGGTTTAATATAAAATTCAACTTTTGAAATTCTTTGATTTCCAGCCTTATCAACAGCCGTAATCATGGCGATATGATCACCAATACTCAAATTTTCAAGTTTTAAAGACTTTTTATCAGCCCCCAAATTATGTGTCTGACTTTCTAGGCTGCCAATATTAACCTCATAAGCATCTAGCCCGGAATCTTCGTCCATTGTCTCAAAGAAAATTTCCGGCCATTCGCCTGGGATAATTTCTCCAACCTTAATCTCAAAAGGTTTTGGAGGACGAGTGTCCACCATAATACGATAATGCTCTACGGTACCCCATTTTTTATCATCATAAAATTTCAAATGAAAATACCACAAACCATCTTCCAGATCCTTATATTCCTTTTCTGAAACAAGTCCGTCTGATTTTGGTCCTGGATCAGAAACAGGCTCTCGATTCAATAAAACACTAACTCCGGTTATGTTTTTTGACAATTCCCAGGAAAATTTAGGGGAATTAAGACCATACCATTTATTTGAATCTGGATGAGTTGATGATTTAATAATCGGTTTATTGTATTCTCGTTCAATTTCTTTTTCCTCTTGTGTTTTGGTTGTTTTAGCTTCAGAGGTTTTGGTACTTGTTGGTTCTTCGCTCTTTGGCGCGTCAACCTTTGGTGAAATGGTATAACTACCAGAACCCATACTGGCTAAAATATTTGTTCCTTTTCCATCATTAGCCAAAACTGCCCCGGAAGTAAAACTAACTTGTGCTGTTCCAGCGGCTTTGGCCTTAAATTTAACCGTCATGACATGACCGCCATTACCTTTATATCCTGGCATTGGTATTCCGCCACCAAAACGAATCGCGCCACCTGAAATGGTTGGTTCAGTTGTCCAAAGATTAAAAACCGCCCCACCCCTTGAAGCGCTTACAGCCTCAAGAAGACTGGAATCGTATTGAATGGCCCCTTCTGCGGCATTAATCACCTGCCCACCCGTACTAACTTTTACTGACACAGAAAAAGTCCCACCAATCACGAAGGTGCCAGTTGATGGCGTCAGATACAAAGAAGCTCCAGCAGCACTAACTTTTGCTGGAAAATTACAAAACAACAAAAATAAAATCAATAATTTAAATATTTTTTGATGAATTTTCCTCCTCATGTGAGATCTTTTTTCTTTTACGTATGATATAAATTGCAAATATTGCCACTATTAACAATATCACAATTCCCAAATAATAAAAAGATGGGATTGTTTTTTGTGCCAACGTTTTATCTTGCGGAATATATTCAACCATTCTTTCATTGCCAGCTTTATCGATCGCCCTCACCTTAATAACGCTTCTCATGTCTTGATCCTCAAGCAAATACGGAGTATTGGCCCTCCTCCATCCGACTAAATCTTTTTTTAAACCAACATAATGCAAAAATTCTCGTTTTTTGGGGTGATCTATTTCTTCATTGGCTCTTTTTTCTAAAACTTCATAATAATCAACTCCTGTTTGCTTATCATTGGTATAAAAAACAATATAATATTTATTATCATAAACTGTGGGATTTTGATGAAGTTCCACAATGAATGGTTCTGGTGGTATTTTGTCTAAGCCCACTTCTTTTTTCCAGGCTCCGATATTTGGCATTGTTGCTTTAGAAATTTTTATTTCTCCATTTTGAACAGTGAATTTACCTTCTGATCCTAATCCATCATTAAGCAGCACTTTTGTTCCACTTAAGACTTTAACTTCTGACAAGATATCATTTTCTTCCACATCGGAAAGTTCTAAAGTTTCAAAAACCAAACGAGCCAACAAATTACTCTGACCCGGATCTCCTGGAATTTTTCCACAATATCCACCAGGAATTCCTCCTGAAAAAATAAATTTTCCATCCTGATTAATTTTTTCATAATCAAATTCTTCCGGTTTTTCAATCCACAGATTCATAATCGAATTACCGGTAATGAAATCAATTATTTTCATTTTATCTTTATCAAATCCGATGTGTCCTTCCACTACATTTATACACTGATCAACATCAACCAAAAGATCAACGATAAAATCACTTTTTACTCCGATTTCAATTTTGGCTGGTTCAAAATACAAAACAGATGCCTGCGTAAAAAATGGAAAAAATATTAAAATTATAACCAATATCAATTTAAAATTTTTCATAAAAAAATTTTACAAATAATAAAAATATTCTAAAACTATCCAGTCCAATAATACATCATGATAGAAAAATCAATCAAATCAACTGTTCCATTTTGGTTTTGATCGGCACAAGAATTATTAGTCCCCCAATGAAATAACATAATAGAAAAATCCGTAATATTTACTCTACCATCTTTATTCAAATCCCCCTCCGGACAAGGCGGTCCGCTGCCTTCTTTGCCAACATAAAAAGAAACCAATTTAGAGAATCCCGATTTAATAACATTTCCTTGAGCCTCAACTTCGAAATAAGCTTTGGCGGTATGGAAATCTTCTTCCAAGGGATCAGTATCAAACGCCAATTCCCATCTTCCATCAACCAAGCTGCTGGTTTGTTGAATAAATTCTTGCGGTGAATTAACATGCACCTTAACATTTGAATCTGGAACAGTTTGGCCAAAAATAGTAACCACTTCGCCCTTTTTTACTGTTTTTTTATCAACATCTATGCTGGGAGAAATATAAACACCAGAAATTGTGGTAACCGCTCCTGAAATAACTCGCAATGTCAAGGTTAATAAGGTTGATTTTAGTCCACCTAAATCCTCTGACCAAAAACCAAAATTAGCAATACCGGGAGTAATATCTGATGTTTCAAAATAAAAATTAGCCTGCGGATCAGTTTTTACAATACCGACAACAACTCCATCAACTAAAATATGAACATCTGAATTTGGGAATGATTTTCCCCTGACAACAACTTTGGTTTCTAGCTGAGTTTCTGCTCCGGGATTAAAACCGGGACTAATGCCAGATGAGCCACCACGCGTACCGCCTCCTCCACCACTGGGAGTAGACCCACCGCCAGGAGTGCCACCCTCGGTAGACATCGCCACGCAATTAATGGAGCTAATTTGACATCCTGGCGTGCAAACCAACGATCCGCTTTCATAACCCAATGTTATGCAACTACTGGATCCAAAATCACTATGGTCGCATTGTTCTTGTTTCTCTTTGTGAGTGTTGCCGCAAGTGTAGCAATCTTCCGTGTCAAATGATAAACAATCAGAGGCACATCCCAAAGCTCCGCTCTGAAAAGGGTTTCCGAAAACATCATTAAAATTAGAACAAGTTGTTGAGGCTAAATCTTCTGCTATATCTGGCGGTGTTCCCTTGTCGCAAACTTCAAAATTTACAAATTCAATTATGCCATTACCGCAAGAAACCAAAACCTCAACATGAGTAGGGACAAATTCAGAATTGGCACTTACAAAAATTTTTTCTGGAAATTGCAACAGAAAAAATAAAACAACCAATATTGTATAAAATATTTTTCTTGAAATATTTAACATAAGGGGACATATTTTTATTCTTTCTTGCTTTTTTCTTCGGGGCCAGAATCTTTTTTGTAGTTTTCTGCTTTCTTGCTCATTTCTTCCCAAAACTTTTGCGTAATATGTTTTTTTAATTGAATTATTTTTTGACCAACATATCTAAGCGGCCAACTCAAAAAGAATAAAACAAAAAATACATATCTCCAGACTCTAACCTTAACCAAGGAAAGCGCGAAGAGTAACAAAATAGACACATACCCAGACAACAATAACCAATGTTTATAGCCAACCAATTCACCTTCTGGTTTAATTTCAAAAGTTGCCTTATCTTTATGAATAATGTCATTGCCCATATACACTTTTACCCTTCCCCAATAATGCCCGGCTGCTAATTTCGTGGGAAAAGTCGCCAAAACATCACTCGTCTTAAACGGCTCAACCTTTTCGATTGAAGTATCTTCATATGATTCAAGCAATATTTTATCCTCAATATCATAAACATCCAAATAAACCTTAGTGGGCCCCGCTGGTACATTTCCTAAATTTTCGATTCTCAAGGCAGCTTTAACGCGATAAAAGAAAAAAGAAAAAATTCTTAAATTCCAAGGAAACTTAAGAACTCCAATATCCTGCATTATCAAACGTTTAACAGCAAAATCAAAAAGCTCTTCATTGGTGACATCGATATCAATGTCAACTCGTGCTCCCAATGCGATTGCCACGCCGGGTTTTCTATCAGCATCTTTTGGAGCCATCTTGATATTAAAACTACCTTTATAATTTCCTATTTCAGCGCCACTGGGAACATCGACTTTGACTATCATCTCGACTTTTCTTTCATCTTTTGGCAATGGGAATTCAAAACCTTTATCTATTGAAATCCAATCACTTATTTCAGGGGCATTAAGTGTCACAATCGCCATCATATCACTATCTGCTGGCGATCTTAAGATTGTTATTTTCTGTTCATAGTGCGATCCTGGAAAAACAGCTTTAATTGGCCTCACGTACGGAGGAGAAATACCAAAACCAGCCTGGGCAATTCCGCTCCAGGCTAAAAATGTTACGAAAATTATTAATATTAAAGCGCGTTTTTTCATTAAAAGCACATAAAATTGCCAAAATTATTAAAAAATTTTAGCCTTTTATCAAAACCATCTAATTTTTATTGAAAATAAAATAAAAATTATAGTTATTTTTTTATCCACACTTCATTTGCTTTTAATATAATTATACATAAATAGTCAAAAAAAAGCAACAAAAAACCCCAAAGGGGTTTATATTTAAAATAATGATATTTTGAGAAGCAGATTTGTATTAATTAAATTTACTCTAGAATCAAAAGGCACTCTAAATATAATTTTCGAGCTCAGTAGTCTAATTACAATCTATATCAAACTTACGAAGATAAGGATTGATACAGACAATAATTCGTCTGATAGCCCCTTTTTAGACAAAACTAAAGAATTTAAATAACACTCTCCGCAACCTGCTTATGTTAATAATATAACAATTTCTCATTAAAAAAACATTAATTTTTATTTCTTATTAAATTTTGTAAAAAATACCTTATTTTCCAGCTTTTTTTCCCTAATCCAATCTTTTATTTCTTTCATTTCTTTTTCATTTTTTTTATTTTTTAAAATTTTACCAATAACCTTGGAAATATTATTTAATCTCTGTTGCGCAATTTCATGATTAGTTGGTATTAATTGTCCACCCCCTCCGGCACACCCACCCTGACAAGCAGAAATTTCAATAAAATCATATTCATGCATTTTATTTTTAATTTTTTTCAAATTTCCAATGCCATCAATTTTCAAACATTTTAAAATTCTGCCGCCTGCTTCAATATATTTCTCAAAAACTCCCGCTGAAACGGTTTTTATTGCACCAGATTTCCATTCTTTTTCCAAAAAATCAAACATACTGTCCTGCAATCCGCCCATCAGCACGCGATCTTCTTTTATTTTAGTCTTAAAACAAGAATTCAAATCAATATTATTCTTTTTCAAAAGAAAAATAATTTCACGCAAAGTTAAAACATAATCAACTGGAAACATTCCATCATTTTGCATTTCCGTGCGAATTGCTTCAAATTTTTTGGCCGTACAGGGAGCAACTGTTGTTACTAATATTTTATGAGGGTTGATCTTTTTTTTATTCGCCCAGTAAGTCTTAATTATTCCTCCGCCTAAGATATGTGGCGATCTAACTGATGATAAATTTTCAACCATGCTGGGATTAAATAATTCAAAATAATTCACCACTCCAGCACAACGAGAAATAATCATGGGCAAATTCTTTTTGGATGACAATCTGGATTTAAAGTCAGTTGCCTCAGCCCAGGAAGCAATATTTTGAAAATATCCAACATCAAAAACATAATCAAATCCCATTGACTGAAGAATCGCAGCTGTTTTTTCTTTTGTCATTTTTTCCAGTGGGATATTAAAAGCTTCGGCTATTGCCAATGTTGTAAAAGCATCGAATTGGATAATTTTAACCATCTCAGGATCAGCCATTTCTTTTTCTAAATTTTTGATATCAGTTTGCTCTTGAGCGGCGCTCACGGGACAATGAACGGCGCATTGTCCGCACAAAATACAATGATGATTCTTTTCTTGTTTAGGAACAATTTCTTGACTAACTCCCTTTCCTACAATCTCCAAATAATCAATTTTTTGCAAATCACTGCAAGCGCTGACACAGTTACGACAATCTATGCATTGCGATCCATCCAACTCAACAGCATTGTGAAATTTATAAACGCTGCGATGTTTTTTTCTGTCTTTAAATCTTGTTATCTGAGTTTTGTATTCCTGAGCGTATTTCAATAATTTGCATTCAAAACGCCAAAAACACTCTGCGCATTTTTCAATGTGCTCGGCATATATAAGTTCAATATTAATATTTCTCACCCTTTTAACCCTGTCTGTTTCGGTAAAAATTTCCATGTCATTATGGACACTTGTTACGCAAGCCGGTTGCAAGGTGCGGCATCCTTTAACTTCAACCACGCAAACTCGACAATTTCCTTTATTGCAAAAATCTGGATGATGACACAGCGTGGGAACGGAAATTTTATTACGATTCAAGATATCCAAAATTGTTTCGCCCTGAATCGCCGAATAATTTTTTTTATTAATTTTTACTTTTATCTTTGTCATTTTGGATTTCTAAAATAAATTTTTATTTTTAATTCTTTGATAATAAGAATTTTCATAGTAAGGATATAATACGCTAATAAAAGCGCCAACTAAAAAATACCAAATAACATCTTCAACCGGTATGCCGAGAATAAAATATTGTGATAAATTATTTAATTTCCATGAAATTTGAATCCAATCTGGAAAAAAAACAAGCACAACGCGATATACCAAAAAAGATAAAGCCAACATGCCCAAACCACTTCCCAAGGAAATATTAAATAAATCCTTTCTATTCTTCAATATATATCCCAGGGACAAAAGTATTCCAATACTGTTAGAAATTGACGAATCAATGGAAAAAAAATAAATTAATCCAACCGTTAAAACCGAAGTAATCGACAATGGAATTAAAAGTCTTGCGTAGCGCCCTTCTGCTGATTTAATTTGTTCAAAAAAAAGCAAATATCCGGCAGAAGCTATTCCTCCATTAGTAAATCCCAATAAAAAATCCTCTATTCCTATTTTGGTTCCAAGTATAGTTTCCGGACCCCACCAATCATTAACATAAAAATATTCAAAAATAACTCCAATAAAACCATACAATAAACTCATTTTCAACATCCTTAAACGATATTTTTTTAATTTTGCGTACAAATATATCCAAAAAAACAAAAACACAATTACGCCTGCAAAATACGCATACTTATAGTCCAGCATCTACTATTAATTTATAATTATTCTCTGAAATATTTAATTCTTGTGGTTGATATTTTTTTATAACATTTTCAACATATGATTTAATCGGAATGTGAACCGATCCGCCTAAGCCGCAAAACGATGACTCTTCAAGTGAATTCAATATTTCAAAAAACATTTTCCATTTTATATCACCGTCTCTTAAAATGTTAAACATGCGGCTCAAACCTTCACGACAAGGAACGCACTGACCACATGATTCGCTATAAAAAAATTTTATCCAACTGGTTATTAATTCAATGGGATTATGTCTTGTTAGACTGTGAACCGTTATCAATCCTCCACCCGACACCGAATTATCAAGTTGTGATGAATTTAAAATTTCACCACAACCATCACCGCCTATTTGAACAAAAAAATCATATTTAGCACGATTATGCTCATTTCGCAGTGGATGATTACTGGTTTCAAAAAGAATTTCATTAATCGTTCTTTTTTCATCCAATAAAAAAACTCCTTTATGAATAACATCGCCACCAATGGTGTAAAAACGTTTTTGTTCATACTCATTATGCGCGATTAAACTAACATCATAAAAAGTTTCAACATTGTTAACCAATGTAGGACTGCCCCACAAGCCATTTTCAACCGGAAAAGGAGGGCGCAACCGCGGTTCGATTCTCTTGCCCTCGATCGTATTAATCACAGACGTTTCCTCGCCGCCAATATATCCAGCCTTTTTTGGTTTTAAAAAAATTTCAATCTCATCATTGTGGATAATGGAACGCAATGATTGAGAGAATTTTCGATAAAATCGATTATTAAGATAAATATAGCCCCTAACACTGGGACGATTGCTTGAATTATGGTATTTCAAAAAATTCATGGCAGTTCTCATTCCGTCAATTACTCTTTCCGGATAATTTTCCAAAATATATTCATCTTTTTTTACCCCGGGTTCGCCTTCGCTGCCATTGCAAATCACATAAACTTTTTCTGATTTTTTGTTTTTTGAAGCCTCGGCAACAAAAGACCATTTTCTCCAAACAGGAAAACCAGCTCCGCCCCTGCCGCAAAGATTAGAATCTTTAATTTTTTGAAAAATTTCTTTATGCAACATTATTTTTTTATATTAACTTCTTTTTGGACATATAACCAACCAGATCAACTAATCTGTTGGCATATCCCCACTCATTGTCATACCAAGCCAATATTTTAACCAAATTGCCATCAACCACTTTGGTAAAAGGCAAATCAACAATTGTGCTTTCGCTTGTTCCCACAATATCGCTTAAAACAATTGGATCGTCAGATACGCCAATAATCCCCTTGAATCTTGTTGTTTTGCTGGCCTTCCTCAAGGTGTTATTGATTGTTTTTTCATCTGTTCTCTTTTTGGTTAAAAAAACAACATCCGTAATAGATCCGACTGGGGTTGGAACACGAACTGAAATTCCATCAAATTTATCTTTGAGTTGCGGAATGGTTTTAGCTACGGCTGCGGCTGCTCCGGTGCTAGTCGGAACCATATTTAAACCAGCAGATCTTGCTCTTCTTAAATCTTTATGGGGTCCATCAATTAAATTTTGATCAGCAGTATAAGAATGAATCGTAGTCATGATGGCTTTTTCAATGCCAAAATTTTGTCTAATAATTTCAGTGATAGGGGCTAAGCAGTTAGTGGTACAAGAAGCGTTTGATATGATTTTATCAGTCTTTTTGATCTTGTTTTCATTTACTCCCAATACAAAAGTCTTAACACCATCACCCTTTGCCGGAGCGGAAATAATAACTTTTTTCGCGCCAGCTTTAAGATGTAAAGAAGCATCTTCCTTGGATCTAAATCTGCCGGTTGACTCTATCACGACATCAACTTCCAATTCTTTCCATGGCAAATTGGCAGGATCTTTTTCTGCTAAAATTTTAATTTTCATTCCGCCAACAATTAACTCATTTCCCCTTACTTCAATTTTTTTGTCATACACCCCATAACAGGAATCGTATTTCATTAAATAAGCTAAAGTGTTGATATCTGTTAAGTCATTAATCGCAACCACATCGATTAAATTTTTTTTATTAATAAGAGATTTTAGTGTTGCTCGACCAATACGGCCAAAACCATTGATAGCGACTTTTGTTTTTTGAGACATAATTTTATTAAATTTTAAAAAATTAGAAATGTTAAATTAATAATACACTGATTATATCATACTTTAATAAAAACTAAAAATTTTAAGAAATAAAAAACAACACTATCAAAAAATAGCGTTGTTGTATATTATGTAATTTAATCAAACTCTTTTGTCTTGTCTTCATCCATAATCCCGGAAACTTTAGCGCGACAAGCTTTAACGCATTCGTCTTCGCTCATATTGTCAACCAAATTAGCTGAAGCTGATCAAAGATGTCAATAATAAAAAATTAAAAATATAATTCCGGATCAACAAATTGATTATTAACCATGACCTCAAAATGCAAATGAGCGCCATTGGAATATGGTCCTGCTCCGGAAGTTCCCGGTAAACCACCGCTTTTTCCGATAATTTCTCCTCGTTTTACTGTGTCGCCTACTAAAACACTCACAACAGAAAGATGGCCATAAACAGTTTTCATTCCATTGCCATGATCAATCACTACATAGCTATAATTATTCAAACCGCCATCATAAGCCACAATAACATTTCCGCCATTGGCGGCTCTCACATTGCTCCCTTGCGCGACTTGTATATCGATTCCATTATGTTCGAAATCATAAATATAATCCGGATCACGAAAACCATATGTTATTCGTCCGTTCGCCGGCCGAAAAAGCTTATTGCTCTGACTTCCGCCGGTTGTGCCTTGAGTAGTGGTTGCGCTCTGAAAAACCGTAGTTTGGCTAATTGCTTTAAAGTTACTAAAGGCATAACCCTTAACATCGAACTGTTCAATTTTATTATTTCCCTCAGCCTGATAAGCCACCTCTTTAACGCTCAACGTCAATGATTGATCCTTGGTCATTGCTGGCATATTTTCAGCTACCACCAAGAGCAATAAATCTCTCTTTCTTTTGTTTAAAATTTGATCCAAGTCAACATTAATTTCATTTTCTTTGTCATTTTTTATATCCAAAATATTTTCTCCGGTTTGCTTGTCATAAATATGAAAAATTTTTGGCAAAACAAAATTTCCAGATTTCAAAATTTCCATTTTAATATTATCAATTTCCAAATCATTGGCTTTGCTAGAAATTTTAAAAGCTCCAACCACATCAGAATCAGATAGCTTACTTAATTTATACCCTTTATCTAAAGAAATTTTTGAAACACTCAAGTAATTTTTATCAATTATCGTTTCTTCTGAAATATTATTGCTACTATGGTATATTCCTGTTTTATACAACTCTCCAGTGGCCTTAATATCTTTAAGGCTTAGATTTATTGATTCTCCATCACCATTTTGAATATTGCCAAAAATTTGCAAATCCTTACTTTGCCCTTTTCTAATCTTGAAATAATTAACATTGAAAATTATTTCTTTATTGCTTATTTCTAGATTAGCAGAAATTAGTCGACCGTCGTTTCTAATGCTTAAATTTCGTAAATACTCATTTTTTAAAGTCCCTTTATTTTCAAGAATTATTTTACTGATATTAATATCTTCCATGCCAGTATTTTCAGAAATAGAAAAATTAGCAATTACGCCACTTGAGCCACCAGGCTTGATGTTATTATTTAAACCTGAAACTAATTTTTCAGAAACAGCCACCCCACCCAAAAGCCCTTGATTTGAAACAAGAGATAACTTTTTGGAGGCCACTGGAAGTCCGGTGGGATAACTTTCGTCTTCAAAAACAATTCCATCCTGCCCAATGGAAAAACCCATAGCATTATTCAAGCAATCCACGCAGTTGTTCAGGTCAACAACCACTGCCAGCTCCCTGGCATCATCAATAAAAAATTGATTTTGTTTAAAATAAAACTCTACTTCACGATCACTGTTCATTCTCTTTTCATTAGTAATCTTATTTCCTTGTTCATCGGTTAAGTAGACAGTTGATAAAATTTCATTTTGAAATAATCCCGTAAATTTAAGCTTAATCGATCTTAAGTAATTAGCACTGGATAATGGATGAAAAATAATTGATCCGATATGGTTATCAGAAGAACCTTGAACAATTCTTCCCTCTTCAATGTCAATCAAAGCAACTGAAATACCTTGGATTGGATCGCTCTCATTAATCTTATTTTCTTCATTTTGATATTGAGCTAAATCTTCGTCTTTAATTATTAAAACGTCTTTCCAGCTATATCCCATTTCATTAAATTCATTTTTCGATTGAATTAAAAATTTAACTCCATCAGTAACACGATATACTGCTGGATTATTTTCCGTTTTAACCACTTCAGCATCTTTCCACTTAAGAAGTTCTGCTTCTGGCACAATTTTTACATCACTCCATTTGTTTCCATAAGCCAAAAATGATTTTTCATTAACATAGAGTTTTTTAAATCCACGATCATGATCAAGATAATATATTTCTGGTCTATTTTTTACCTTAACTTGCTTCACACTCTGATCCAAACCAAAAGTTGCATTAGTATTATCAATTCCCACAAAAAACAAAACAAAAATTATAAATATAGAATTTTTTAAAAAAATTTTTTTCATAATATGTCTAAAACTAGCAAAATAATAATTTAAAATATTTAATTAATCATAATAGCATTTTTTTTAACTTTTGTCAAACATTTTAAAAAACAAAAAATCCCTAGCATTTTCTAGAGATTTTTTACTAATAACAGCTATTTTTTATTTCTATTGAGATCTACTTCTGTAATTACATAATCATTGTCATTTTCACCTGGAAATTTAACCATTACAGACTGTTTTAATACATGATGGGCTACAACTTCACCTCTTTTTCCATCAACACTGACACGTGTTCCGATTGGTGGCATTTTTTTCTTTAATTCTTCATAGCCAACTTGTTCATAGGCCAAACAACACATTAACCTTCCGCAAACACCAGACACCCTATCCGACCCTCTGTGGGCACATTGTTGTAAATCAGTCATTTCCGAAGTAATAGACGTTAAATTTTTTAAATGACCGCGACAACACAAGGGCCTGCCACAATGACCGCAATCTCCGCAAATTTTAGCTTCATCTCTGATGCCTATTTGTTGCAAACGAATAGTTTTGCCAAAATGACGAGTAAGATCCTTAACCAGCATGCGAAAATCAACTCTTCCGTCAGCAATAAAAGCAAAAGTAATCCTGGAACCGTCATAAGAAAAATGAACATCCACGAATTTCATTTCCAAAACGTGCTTGTCTTTCATTTCTTTGGCATACGCTAAGGCATCTTTGATCATTCTATAATCCGGAATTTTTTTAAGATCATTTTCCGTAACATGTCTTAAAACTGGTTTTATATTGATATTAATTTCTTTTTCTTCGTCTTCGCTTTCTTTTTTTAACTCAATAATTAATTCTTTTTCGGTAACATCTCGAAAACCAACCACCTTGCCAATCTCTTCTCCCAGCTCTGTTCCAACAACAACATAATCACCGCGAGAAAGATCCAAATTGTTGGAAGTAAAATAATATGACTTATCCCAATCTGTAAATTTTACAATAACTACTTTCATAATTAAAGATTGATTCTTGAAAATTCTTCAATCTTAATAGTGCCGTCTGCTTCTTTCAAAAACTGTTCAACGGTTTTTTTGTCATCCTTAATAAAATATTGCTTCAAAAGACAAACATCTTCGTAATATTTATTAACTTTACCCAATAAAATCTTTTCAACAATCTCTGTTGGCTTTCCTTCCTGTTTTAACTGCTCACGATAAATTTCTTTTTCTTTCTCAATTTCTGTTTCTGGCACATCACTAGGTGCGAGATAGCTTGGAGACATAGCAGCTGTATGCATGGCAATATCATTAGCCAAAGATGCGTCAACCGTCTTATTGAAAACAATTGCTGTAGCCAACTTGTTATTAGAGTGAATATAGCTAGAAATAAACTCTCCTGATAATACTACTGCTCCACCAAAAACCAAATTCTCTCCCACTTTAAGAATAATTTCATCTTTTTTTGAATTAAAATATTCTTCAGCTGATTGAGATAAACCTTTCTCTGCCACCTCAGTCACAAAAGCTTGAAAATCAGCATTTCGTGCCACAAAATCAGTTTCACATAATATTTTTACAATTGAAACTTTTTTATTGTCAGAAGAATTTTTTGCAACAACCATACCTTCGTTGGTAATTCTATCCGCTTTTTTAGCCGCCTTAGCGCTTCCTTTTTTTCTTAATATTTCAACCGCTTTTTCAATATCACCACCCGCCTCTTCCAAGGCTTTTTTACACTCAACCATGCCAGCACCTGTTTTTTCGCGCAGCTCTTTGATTTTTTCCATATCTATATTGATTGAAAGTTGATTGGCAAACCAGTTGATCAGGATCAAAATATCCTCATCTTCTAATCCCAACTAACTAACAAATATTTAAAAATTAATTTAAAGTTCTAATAATTAAAATAGTTCGTATTAAATCAGCTTATTTTGTAGCCGCATTTTTACCTTCCGAGATCGCGTCTTTGACGGCTGCCATGACAAGTTTAATAGTCTTAGTGGCATCGTCATTTGAAGGTATCACATAATTAATATCTTTAGGATTGGTGTTAGTATCGCAAACTCCAATAACCGGGATATTTTTTTTCTTAGCTTCCAAAATGGCTGTTTCTTCATTCTTTACATCCCATACAAATATTAAATCCGGCATTTTGGATAAATTAACCAATCCGCCCACTTTGAAATCCAATCTTTCAATCTCTCTATCAAATTCTAATTGTTCTTTTTTAGTATATTTCAAAAGTTTTCCTGAAGCTTTATCGGCTAAAAGTTCTTTATATTTTTTAATTAACTTTTTAATAACTGAAAAATTGGTTAATGTTCCCCCAATCCATTTTTCAACCACAAAAGGCATGCCAGTTTCAGTTGTCATGATTTTAATTGGTTTTTTGGCCTGCATCTTGGTGCCGACAAATAAAATAGTTTTTCCTTCACTGGAAAACTTTTTAATTAATTCAAGGGCATTATCAAGCATTTTTTTAGATCGAACCAAATCAATGATGTGGATTCCATTTCTAACTCCAAAAATATAAGGCTCCATTTTAGGGTGCCATTTGCTTGTTCTGTGGCCAAAATGCATTCCGGCCTTGAGCATTTGCTCAATTGTTGGTGTATTCATACGTTTTTCCTTTAATCCTCCGCCTTAAAATATTAATTAAATTCAAGGAAAATCCTTAAAAGGCGTGAGTATTTTTTTTAAAATATAAAAATGGCTTGGTGTAAGCCATGTAATAACATATTATAATAAAATAACCAAATATGTCAAGAAAAATAGATCCAATGCAATATTTATCGTATTTTTTAAAAAATCATACAATAACACCCCCGCCAAGCAATTCTTTTTTACTATAAAAAACAACGCTTTGACCCGAGGTAATCGCTCTTTGTGGTTCTAAAAATTGCACCTCTAGTTCATTGGTATTATTGATATTTTTTTTCTTGCTAATTTTGCAATCAACCGGATTATGACGATAACGAAAAACCGCCTGGCACCTAAACGGGAATTTTGGCTCAGTGCCAGCTATCCAGTTTACATCCTTGGCGATTAATCTATCCTTAAAAAGAATTGGATCATTCGCGTCTTTGGTAACAGTCAAAACATTAGACTGATAGTCAAGATTTGCCACGTAATAAGGACCAGCGCCGCCAATTTCTATTCCTTTTCTTTGGCCAATCGTATATAAAGGAAGACCCTGATGCTTCCCTAAAATTTTTCCAGCAATATCCACAATGTCGCCTGAAATTAATTTAATTTTATTTTTTAAAAAATCATTATGCTCGCCTGGCAAAAAACAAACATCCTGGCTTTCACTTTTAATATTGGGGAGATTATTTTTTTCAGCAATTTTCTTAACATCGCTTTTTAAATAATCCCCGATAGGGAAAATAATGTGATTTAAAATTTCCTGATTCAAGTTGTACAAAAAATAAGACTGATCCTTGCTTGGATCAATTCCTCGAAACAATTTAAAACGAGAAAAATTAAAATTTAAAAAAGTTAGCCCTGGACGCAGTTTTATATAATGACCGGTTGCCAAATAATCCGCTCCTAATTCTCGTGCGCGACGCAATAATTCACCGAATTTAATTTTTTGATTGCACTTTATACAAGGATTTGGCGTAATACCACTCTGATATGCTTCCAGGTAATAATCAATTACTTCTTCAAATTTATCAGCAATATTTATTGGAAAAAATTTAATTCCCAACTTAGCGCAAACCAAACGAGCAGCATCTTCGGCATTGTTTTGCGGAAGACCAAGGCGCATAAAAATACCAAAAACATCGTATCCTTTTTTTTGCAGCAAAAGAGCTGAAACCGATGAGTCTACCCCACCCGACATTGCCACGGCTACTTTTTTTCTTAATTTTGACATATTTTAATCAAACTATAACAAATATTAAGCATTTTGCAAATAAAAAAATACCAAACTTTTTATTTTTGGTATTTTTTATAAAATCTTATTTCAATAAACCTTTAAACTGTTCCCTAACCGCAGACTTTGTCTGATCATCTGTTAAAATATTCAAAAGAGTTTCTGCCATTATTTTGGCTTTCTCATTGTCGCCAACCTTTTGATAAAGAACCGCCAAAGAATATCGAGCATTGGCATGATTTGGATTTCCACCCTGTTCAGTCGGAAGCAAAATGCTTAAAAATAATTGTTCGGCCGTGTTCAAGTCTGAACTTTTTTCTATTACACCGCCCGAGGCCTGGCTGTCAACGCTTAAATTGCCAGCACTGTTTTCTCCAGCTATATCATTTTCAGCAATTTTCTGCGGATTATCTTGTTTGATTTTAGGATTACTTACGCCGCGATTAAAATAAAGACGACCGAGTTCAAATCTGTAATCAAGATTATTTCTAGATATTAAGTTGGCATTTTTTAATTGCTCAATAGAATCATCTATCTTTCCTAATTTTTCACTCGCAATCGCTTTACCGTAATAAGCAGCGGCTAAATCACTTTTCTTGGCAATAGATTCATCGTATTTTTTAATTGCCTCACCAATGAAATATTTTTTTTCATTATCATCGGTTTCTGCGTTAGCGCGAGCCATGTTTACCAAGGCTGTTCTGAGGTAAGGCGTTGGGTTATGCGGATCAAGCTCAATGACTTTTTTATACAAATCTTCTGCCCACTCAAGAGCCCCCCTGGTGTAGAAGGAAGCATTTTCATAAATTAATGCCAATGATTCATTATTGCTGGCATTATTAGGAGAAATTTCCACTGCCTTTTTTCCAAGTTCAATTGCTTTTCCTAAATTATCTCCTATTTTGGACTGATCTTGTCCGCTAGTAGCCTCCTGGTTGGCAAGCGCCATATAACTGCTAGCTACACTTAAATAATATGCATCCTGATAAGGTGTCATGGCAATTGCTTTTTCCAACTTCTCGATTTTAACATTATTATCGGCTACCAAAGTTGATTCTTTGGCATATGCATCAGCCATATACATTTTTAATCCCATTGTAAATAAAATCACAACGCCCGAACTGACAAATAAAAATATCGCTGCCAGAGCCAAAGCGTATTTAGCTGAAGCTCTAAAGGAGAGTTTAATATTTTTAAATTTTTCCGGATACAAAATCAAGCTAGCTGAAACCGCAAAAACAGAAATCATAACCGACAAAATAATCAAAGAATTATTTTGCGGAAACAGCACGGACAAAAGAATTGAAGAAATAAAACTAGAAAAAAGACCAAGTAATATTGAATTAGTTTCTTCATTATTTGTCTTAATCAATGTCAAAAACAAAGTAGAGAGAGCAATAAGTATTAATGTTACCACTCCGATTGTTCCGAACAGGCCAACGGTTGCGATTAATTCATACAAAGAACCCGTTGCGCTATCAAATCTAATATTCCACAATGGCGAGGCATTAAAATTACTATTTTTAAATTTTGAAAAACTATAATAAAAAGTAGATGGTCCGGAACCAAAAATCGGATTTTCCCTGATTGAGCTTTTTGCAATATCCCAAGAAGCCCCCCTGGAAAGACTAACTTCGGCCGGCAAATTCAATCCGCCAAAATCAAACTTACCCATTACCAAAAAAATAATCAACGCCAAAAAAACAGTGAGTGGGATAAGTAAATTACTGGTTGAAATTTTAATTATTTTCGCCATGAAAAACATTAAAATAATCACAATACCGATAACTGGAATCGGCCAAAACGCAAAACCATTTAAATACATTAAAATTAAAAATAATCCTAAAATCCCAATCTTTAATAGGGCCTTTATCACAATCACTACTTCTTTTCTTAACTTTGGAAAAATTTGCCCAGTCTGAGCGGTTGCAACCACCAAAATCGGCAAAATCATCATTAAATACATTACCAAGCCAGAAAGAGAGCCGATTGGATTAAAACTTGCCACTTTTGTTTCAGGAATAAAGCCGAATAAAAATACAGACTTCAATTGCAACAAAGAAACAATGATTAATAAAATACCGGATGAAACAATAGCCCAAAAAATATTTTTAATTCTGGAAATTGTGAGATTATTAACAACTAGGTAGTAAAACAAAACAAAAACAACCATGGCTGCTAAGCCCTTTGATGAGCTGCCATAGGCTCCAACAACGCTATCTTTGACACTAATCGAAAAAACAGTAGACAACACAAACATAACCAATGTGGCCAAAATAGGAATATCCAACGGCGTTCTGATTAAATTCAATTCACCAACAATTACGCCCTTTGTTACCCAAGCAACAACACCGATTAACACTAAAAAATAAAATAAAACCATTTTTTCAAAACCAAATCCTTGAGCCGCTTTCCCGGTAAAGAAAATTGGCACTAGGAAAAAAATCAAAAAAATAGCTCCTCCAATGATAACGTCCAAGCTCTTTGTTGATGATTTGAATTTTGAAATCTTATCATCAGACGTTGACGTAGTAATATTTTTTTTACTCTCATTCATAGATAAAAAATTATTTAATATTATTAAACTATATTACAAAAATATTGCTAAAACAAAACATATCCACAACTATTTTTAACATAACTATATATTAACAAAAAACAAAAAATAAGACAATTAGCTTTGAAAAATATCAATATATTTCTTAGCGGCCGTGCTCCAATTGTATTTAGCGGCATTATTTGTCCCTTTGTTAATATACAAATTTCTAATACTGGCGCTATTTGTCAAAATCTCAATCGCTTTGGCCAAATCGCCAACATTATAAGGATCAATGCATATTCCGGAATTACCAACAACCTCGGTCATTCCAGAGGAGTTTCCAGTAATTACCGGCACGCCACAGGCTTGAGATTCAACCGGCGGCAATCCAAAGCCTTCATAAAAACTGGGGTAAACAAAAATATTAGCCAAAGAATAAAAAACTTCCCGCTCGCCGCTCTCAATTCTGCCAACAAAAATAATATCATCCCGAAATTCTGATTTTTGTTGAGCGCTATAAATATCACCACTTTTCCAGCCATTGCCGCCAACTAACAATAACTTATAGTCTTTGTTGATTTTATTAAATTTACGCAAATGCTGATAAGCCTCGATAATTGAAATAACATTTTTACGCGGTTCAATCGTACCCAGATACAAAATATACTTATCCGGCAAACTGTATTTATTTTTTATGTTATTAATTTTTTCTTGATTAAATTTAAAATTAAAAAAATTATCAGAAATTCCAGAATAAATAACATGAATTTTACCAGAATCAACATCAAAATAATTCAAAATATCTTTTTTTGTGTTTTCACTGACTGCGATGATTTTATCCGCTCTTTTTAAAATATTTTTAATTCCCACTAAAAAATGCCATAAATTTTTTTTGAATGAAAAAAAACTGCTATTTCTCAAAAAAGAAAGATCGTGAATTGTTACAATTAATTCAACATCTCTAGAAAAAGCGGCAAAATTAACATGCGGCATAAAAAATAAATCCACGTCCAGTGCCTGATCTAAGCAAGGATGTTTTAATATTTTTTGCTGCAACAAATTAAAAATTTTATTAGGATAAGCAAAATTTACAATTTTTTGATCTTTTAAAAAATCCAAAATTGAATCTTGTTCAATCTCAAAATAACGATTATAGAAAAATTTATATTCGTTATTTTTATCTGTTTTAACTATTTCCTGTACCAAATTATAAGTATACTCCGGAATTCCGCTAAAATTTTTATCTAATAATGGCCTAATATCAATACCTATGCGCATTTTTTAAATCTGCCAGCCCCCTATTGACATTTATAATACATTATGTTAAAATTGAGAGTATTGTTTTAAACAATAACAATACAAAAAAATAAAACCAAAAAACTGGGGGGAAAGAGAATGAATGAGTTAGCCAAGATGGATATCGAACGATGGGCGCCGATAGCTCTCACGGAAAAAAGTTATCGGATATTAATCCGAGAAGCTGTCAAAGAAATGGATTTATGCCGCGAGGTGGTCAAGGCTGCCATTCGAGAGTCCTTAAGAAAAGTTCACAACTAAACATTCCTAAACCAACACGCTTGTGTTGGTTTTTTTTATAAATCCCAAAATCGCCTGACGAAAATTCTCTTCTGAAAATCTTTCAACGCTTTCCCTGATGTAGCTGGGATTAAAATTTTCCCTCTTAAAACCTTGAACTGCTGTCATGATATCATCTTTGGTTTGTTTTTCAAAAAATAAACCAGTCTTTCCTTCAAGCACGGTTTCTGTTGCCCCACCTTTTTTAAAAGCGATCACAGGTGTTCCTGATGCCATGGCTTCAATCATTGTAATTCCAAAATCTTCTTCCTGCGGGTTGATAAAAGCTTCGGCTTTTTGATAAAGCGCAGCCTTTTCATCTTCACTTACCCTTCCTAAAAATTCAATATTATCACATTCGCCCTTAATCATTCTGAGTCTTTCTTCATCTACTCCGCTTCCAAAAATTTTTAATTTTTTATCCGGCATCTCTTTAAATGCTTCGATAACCAAATCCATTCTTTTGTATGGCGCCAATCTTCCTCCGATCAAAAAATATCCTTCTCTTTTGTTTTGGCCAATGCTAAATTTGCGAAGCTCGACCGGCGGATAAATTACTTCGCTTTTTCTTCTATAATATTTTTCTATTCTTTTTTGAACCGTTTGTGAATTGGCAATAAAAAAATCCACTCTTTGCGCCGCCACATAATCCCAGATCCTAATCTTATTCAAAACCAAAGAAATAATTTTTTTAAAATATTTATTATACAAAAGTTCATTAATATACTGATGAGTATAATCCCACAAATACCTGGTGGGCGTATGGCAATAGCAGATATGCAAAGTTTCCGGACGCGTAATAACGCCCTTGGCAAAAGCGGAAGCATCTGATATAACAACATCAAAATCTCTCAAGTCAAAAAATTCTACCGCCATAGGCATAAACGGCATGTACCACTGGTAATGCTTCACCCCGCCGGGCAAACGTTGAATAATGGAAGTTTTTATTTCTCGTCCCTTGAAATATTTATTAACTTGTTCTTTTTCATAAAGCAAGGTATAAATCGGCGCATTAGGAAAAATATCGGCCAAAACTTTCAAAACCTTTTCTGCTCCTCCGTCTTGCGCAAGATGATCATGCACCAAGGCAACCTTGATTGTGTTATTATTTTCCATAATTAAATTATTCTGCTTTCCTGCCTCTTAAAATTGCCAGAGGCGTGCGCAAAAGAATGGCCAAATCCAAAAGCAATGACCAATTTTCTATATAGTAAGTGTCTAGCTTCACCTCTTCTTCAAAAGTTAAATCACTACGGCCTGATATTTGCGCCATTCCGGTCATACCCGGCTTAACGGTTAAAACTTTTTTGTGATGATGTTCATACTTTGCCACCTCTTCTGGCAAATGCGGACGTGGACCAACAAGACTCATATCCCCTTTTAAAACCAAAAATAATTCCGGCAGTTCATCAATACTCCATCTCCGAATCATCTTTCCAATTCTAGTTACCCTGGGATCGTCTTTAATTTTCACCATCGGACCATCCTTACGAATATTTCTTTCAGCAAGCTCATTATATCTCATGCTGTCGGTTTTCGGCTTCATTGATCTAAATTTAAGATAATAAAAAAATTTACCGTATTGTCCCACTCTCTGTAATGGCGTATCATCATCTTTTTTGGAAAAAAATACCGGACCATGCGAATCAATTTTAATTAAAATTGCGGTCAAAACCAGAATCGGACTAATTACTAAAATAATCGCAACCGAACCCGCAAAGTCAAAAAATCTCTTAGTTATTCTACCCCATCCATCCAGAGGAGTTTTTTTCACTTCAACAATTGGTATGCCGGCTATTTCCACCACATCGGTCTTTAAAACTTTCGCGCCCAGCAAATCGGCCGCATATCTAAAAGTAATATGCTTTTCATCGGTAAAATCAAAAAGCCTTAGAGTTTCTGCTTTAGAAAAATTAGGATCGCATTGAATAACCTCATCAACTTCTTTTATTTTTATAAAATCATTCAATTCTTGCATGGTTTCCAGGCTAAAATCGCGCAATCTTTTAACGATCGCGAAGCCCGCGCTTTTGTTGCTGGAAAATTCTTGAATCAAATTATCAGCTGTTTTTCCACTTCCAACCAAGATTACATTTCTCACTCCGACTCCGTATTTAAATAAATTTTTTTGGATTGCTCGAATTATAACCCTGGCAATAGTAATATACACAATGGCAATCACCCAACCAAACAAAACAATAAAACGAGAATCAAACAATTCTCGTCTTAAAAAAATCATTATTACGATCAACATCAAGCCAGTTGAACAAGCCGAAACTACTTTATAAAATTCTTTCACCACTTTTTTAGTGCCTTTTTCGTTGTACAAACCAGCGAAAGCAAAAATAATAACCCAAGCAAGACCAATTAAAAATAAAATTTTAAAATAACCGGCAAAAGATAAATCAAAAATAACCGGTCGTATGTCTTGTACGAATTTAGCGTATCTCACTTGATAAGCCGTAACTCCTGCCAAAATTATCATCAAATAATCCAAAGGCACCAAAAGAAAAGAAAAAAATAAATCAGATCGTTTCATTTTTTTATAAAAAATTTTATTATAGATATATTATATTAATTTCAAGGCAAGCTATAAGCCGGATTCTGTCGAGGATGATCATTTATCTAGCTTCAATGTTGCCATTGAAGTCAAGCGGCACTCTGTTAATAATAACAGCACGGCCTTGCACCAGACAGGGTTTACCACGCGCACTCTGTCACCAGAGGTCGAATTAAGTAGCATTAATTATTTGGATATCCATGAATAATTGATACACCTTAATACTTTTCACCTTTTGCCGATTTACATCGGTTAGTATAGTCTCTGTGGCACTTTCCCTGGGATTACTCCCGGTGGACGTTATCCACTGTCTTTTTGTATGGAGTCCGGACTTTCCTCCCTGTTCTAGTCAGGGCGATCATCTACTTACCTTGAAATTAATAAAATAAATCTTAAAATAAAACACTAAAATCATCCAAAAGATGGGATTATATTACCATCTTTTGAAAATAAAGTCAAACATGATTACGTTTTTTTGCGTTCTTTAAATTTTAAAAAAATTTCTGGCATTACTGGTGCTTATCTCCTGAATTTTTTCGTGATTCATATTTTTTATTTCAGCAATTCTTTGGGAAACATACTTAACTAGCATCGGCTCATTTCTTTCTCCGCGAAACGGTTCCGGAGTCATATAAGGACAATCTGTTTCAATCATATATTTATCGTTAGGAATTTTACGAATCAAATCATCCCATTGTTTACTAAACGTAATTAAACCAGTGAATGAAATAATAACTCCTAAACCAAAATATTTCCAGGCCAAATCTTCATTTCCGGAAAAACAATGCATTACCGCCCAAGGCTTTTCCTTGGGAATCAATTCACGATTCTCTCTCTTGAAATCACTCAAAAAAGGAACCATGTCATCATGAGCTTGTCGACAATGAATGATTGCCGGCAAATCAAGTTTTCTGGCTAAAAGTAATTGTTGGTATAAAACCTTTTTTTGCGTTTCTTTTACTTCACGCTGATCTATTGCAGGATTGGTGTGGTAATAATCCAAGCCAACCTCGCCAATGGCCACAACTTTTTCAAATTTAGCTAATTTTTCGTAAACATCATAATTATAATCTTCTCCCAATGTTTCATAATCATCTTCTTTGTGGGGAAAAATATGAATTGGGTGAAGTCCAACGGTCGCATAAACACCTTTTTCGTAACGATTAGCATAATCCAAAGCTCTTTTGGAGGTTTTATAATCCGATCCAACCACAATTTGCCAAGTCTGTTCTGCTAAAGATCTTTTAATTACATCGTGCGCATCATTTTTGAAATGATTAAAATTTATATGTGAATGAGTATCAATATACATAAAAATTATAAAATTTTTTCTCCACCAACATTTAAGCCGGTAGAAATAATCAGTTATTTGATTTCCTTTCAAATTATACCAAGAAAAGAACTAAACAGCAAACAAACTTCTGTTTATTTTTGCATCCTATTATTTACAAAAAATTTTTAATGTTTTATAAGTTTATGATATAATCTTTTTATAACAAACAATCAAAATAAATGATATTTTCTTATTTATATATCACAATAAGCATTTTGGCAACATCTGCCCTTTCCTTGACTGGAATAATTTTTCTTTTTTTTAAAATTGAAAAATTAAAAAAAATTACCATCTTTTTGGTAAGTTTGTCGGCTGGTACGCTTTTGGGCGCCTCTTTTCTTCATCTTTTACCAGAGATAATCAAGGAAGATGGAAACAGTAAAAATATTTGGTTACTACTTCTTTTTGGTATTATTTTATTTTTTATTTTAGAAAAAATAATTCGCTGGCGACATTGCCATGAGCCAACCTGCGAAGATCATCCGCATTCTTTGGGCTTAATGAATCTCGTAGGCGACGGCTTACATAATTTTATTGATGGAATTATTATTGCGGGAGCTTATTTGACCAGCGTTGAAGTTGGAATCACCACCACAATTGCCATTATTTTTCATGAAATACCCCAAGAGATGGCCGATTTTGGCGTTCTGATTTATGCTGGATTTAAAAAGAAAAAAGCCCTACTTCTGAATTTTCTTCTTTCGTTGACCGCTATTGCTGGAGGATTGTTGGTTATTCTTCTTGAGCAAAAAATAAAAAATTTAACAGAAATTATTATTCCAATAACTGCTGGTAGCTTTATTTATATCGCCACCGCCGATCTTCTTCCGGAATTAAAAAAAGAAGCTTCTTTAAAAAAATCTTTTCATCAGCTTCTTTTTATATTACTTGGTATTGGAATCATGCTCATCGCCAAATAAAAATTTAAGCAAATTTTCTAATCACGCCTCGCACCACTCCCTGAATCAACGGATCCTTGCAATAAATCGGTTTCATGGCAGAATTAGCTGGTTGCAACCTGATCCTGGATGTTTCACGATAAAATTTCTTTAAAGTGGCATAAGCATTGTTCAAAAGAGCTACCACAACATCGCCATTTCTGGGAGAAGGGTTCCTTTCTATAATTACATAATCACCGCTCAAAATACCTTCTTCAATCATTGACTCTCCACGAACTTTAAGAACATAACTATTGGCGCTGTCAGTTACCAAATCCGAAGGAACTGCGATTGTTTCATGTTCTTCAATTGCTTCAATTGGCTCACCGGCCGTAATTAATCCGACTAATGGCAGTTCAATGGCCTGAACCCAATTCGTAATTGTGGGAATCAATTCAATTGAACGCGCCTCATTGTGAGACATTTTTAAAAAACCTTTTTTCTTCAAATTTTCCAAATGAGCATGAATGGTGGCCGGACTTGAAAGATCAAAATTTTCTCCAATCTCTCTAATACTGGGCGCGTATCCATAATCTTTGATAAAATCTGTCACAAAATCTAATATTTGTCTTTGTCTTTTTGTTAAATTTTCCCCCATATTTTTAAGCAAGAATTAAGAAGCTGACACTGGAATTTTTTTTCAAATTCAAGTTTCACCTTCATAATTCCTGAATTTAAGTTGACCTTCTTCCGCCCCTGTGCACCGGGGCGGAGATGGAATTTTGATGCGATATTGACCCCATAAATCAAATCACGCGAACAGGACCCCTTCTATTGCGACTTCTGGATAAAATATTGAATTTATTTTATCCACAGATCACTATTCTCTAGATATAATTATACACGAACAAAAAACGAAAGTCAAGTGGATAAAAAATCCGCCTTAACAAACAAGGCGGAATTATTTTTAGCACTTGGAAATTTCCACTTGCTTTTCAGAAAAAATTTCCCTTTTTAATTGTTCGACCAATTCTTCTGACATCTCAACCTTAACAAAAAATTCCGTTTTATTTACTTCTTTAAGCGGTTGATTATGTTTCAGAATAAAATTAATCACTTTTGTAAAATCATCTTTTGAAAAAATATTAATCTGAATCATGTCCCTTCCTCCTCTATTCGAAATTGATTACCAACTTCTAATCTCATCCGTTATTCTGATGTTTAATTTTTCACAAAACACTTTTTGCTCTTTGATAAAAAAAATCAAATCTCCGTTGGGCATTAAAACTTCATACCAGGCAAAGCCATCGCCCTGTCTTAAGGCCTCGAGAGCTGAATAATTTTTTTCAATATTTTTTATCATTTCCTGTTTTTTTCTAATAAGCGTTGATTTTCTTCCAAGCAAATCGTCATGATATTGCCCTTCTTGAAAAACTTCCAAACCTTCTTCGATTTTTTCCAATGACATTTCAATGGCTTCAATCGCTTCATCGAGATAATCATTATTGGTTATCAAATCTTTTTCGCTTAACGCCGCCCAGCCAGTTGAACATAAAACAAAAACTATTATCATCGGCCAAGTTAAAAAATAGAAAATATTTTTCAAGGTTCCACCTCCGTAAAAAGAAAGGCTAAAGCTTTAAGCTTCAGCCAAAAATTTGAAAAAACGAAAGACTAGTCCTTGGTGAGATTTAATTTTTTTCCAGAAATCTCCCTTCTCTCAATATAGCTTACAACAATTCTACCATCAGAGAAAATTGTCACCTTCATACCGTTAATCACTCCGTTTAAACACTGCATACTTTTATCCTTTTTTGTGGGTTGAATGTTTGTGCGACAATTCTTTGGAAAAATCCCTGATATCTAAATCGGTTTTTTGTTTGTTGAGAAAAACTGCTTTCTGAAAATAGCGCCAAAAAATTTCAACGACAATTTTCATATAACACCTCCTATTTTTCGTTTTTGATATTGTACCTTATTTTTTCCATGAGGTCAAGATAAAACTCCAAGTTGCTCAAACTGGCCAATCTTGATCCCAATGGCTCCTTGATTTTGAATAAATAATGCAAATAGGCCTTGGAAAGATTTCTCAGCTCGGGTAATTTGCTTTTTTCGTTAATTTTTGAAAAATCTTTGCCAAATTTGGCATTAGTTATGGATATGGTTTTATAAAAGCTTTTATTTTTAGTAATTGAAAATTCCGATTTATCCCACAAAAAAAGCCTTCCATGTCTTCCTTCACGCGTCGGTATCACGCAGTCAAACATGTCCACTCCGCGCCTAACGGCTTCGACAATGTTTTCCGGATAACCAACGCCCATCAAATAGCGAGGCTTATCAATCGGCATTTCCGGCACCAAATAATCAAGCACGTCGTACATTTCTTGCGCTGTTTCGCCAACCGAAAGGCCGCCGATATTGTAGCCATCAAATCCAATCTCCACAAGCTCACGCAAACTCTTGAGCCGTAGCTCCTTATCTAACCCGCCTTGGATAACCGCATGAACCAATGGCTTATTTTTTTTTATTTTATTCAAATATTTTTTGGTTTTTTTAGCCCAATAAGTCGTAAGCTCAACTGATGATTCTAGATATTTTCTTTCTGCTGGCAAAGCAACGCATTCATCAAGCACAACCGCAATATCCACGCCTAAATCGTGTTGAATCTTCAAAGATTTTTCCGGAGTAAGTGAATATTTTTTTCCATCGATGTAAGATTTAAATTCCACTCCGTCTCGACTAAGCTTAACCAGATTATCGCCTGTTTTTTTTCTGTCAGCCAAAGAAAAAACTTGAAAACCGCCGCTATCGGTCAAAATCGGACCGTTCCAATTCATAAATTCATGAAGTCCACCAATTTTTTTAATCAAAGCTTCGCCAGGACGAAGCATAAGATGATAGGTATTGGAAAGCAAAATCTGCGGATTTAATTTCCGCATATCTTCTCCCGAAATCATCTTAACCGTTCCTTGCGTTGCCACCGGCATAAAGAAAGGCGTTTTAATCTTGCCATGCCTGGTTTCGTAAACCCCCAACCGAGCTTGAGTTTTTTTTGATTTTTTGATTATTTTAAACATTAAATTGCTTAATTTTAAATTATTACTAATTAAAACATAATACTAAGGACATGCTACTGCACGATTCCATCACCTGCTCCAATTTCATCATCTTCCAGCTTGGTAGTTTTAGCTTTTGTAGCATGCGAAAGACTGGATCCGGTTTCGCTATCGATCGCGCTTACCTTTGTTCCGGACAAAAGAACCATGATTTTATTTTTATTGTCATCATTTGGTTTTACAGCAATACTGAATTCGGCATTAGTTTCCAAAACAGTTACTGGCAATCTGCCGATATTCCAAACAACTTCTCTGGTCTCTTCGCTGTATTCCAGGGAGCCGGCTGAAAAACTAGCCTTATCAGCATAAGTAACATAACTTGGTAGAACGATTGAAACTTTCAAGTCCTTAAGTTCGTGAAGGCTATTTTTTAAATTCCAATAAACCTTGTAAGTAGTTTCCTCATTCACTTTGGGAGGATTTGGTCCTGTGCCAACTGGAATATTATTAACATCAAAATATCTTATTTCCTCGACGAGTTTAAGGTCGCTGTTGATCTTGTTAATAATTTCATTGCTTTTGCTATCGCTAACCGTGGCGCCAGTGTCTGATTTTCCAACGCTGAATTGGGCATAGCTCTTCACCTCGTAGCCAGGCTTTTCCACTGACACCTCGCCAAAACCAACCACATTAATCGAAAAATCAATGACACCTTCTTGATTTTTACTCAGACTTTCCAGTTCTGGGATCTCATTTTTGCTCCAAGTTATGGTATTAGCTTTGATAATTCCTTTGTTTTTGTCACTAAGAGAATTCCAATCCAAGAAATCACTATCCAAAACTGCCATAATAATAACATCCGTCATTTCTGTTTCACCTTTATTAGAATACACTATTGAATAATTAAGCGTATCGCTAAAATTAATGCCTTGATCAGCATTGCTGCCATTTACTATCATGGTCAAATTTAAATCGCTTTTCATTAATTCAAAATCAAGCTCTTTTACAAAGAAAACAACGTAACGAGAGTCACCGACCAATTTTTCAAAGGTTAAAGTAATTTTTTCTTCCCTTTCATTTTTCTTGTTGAATTTAAATTTAATCGGCAAAATTTTAACCTCGTTTAAAACTTCATCGATTTGCCAAACACCTGGCCTAATGACGGAATACTTGGCACGCTCCTCTTCTTTGACATTGGTTTTTTTGTTATCAATAAAATCAACATTTTCTTTGATGGTTTGGCTTATTCTAAAATTATTAATAAAATTATTTTCTTTAGCTTTAAAACGCACTAACACTTCGTTTTCCTCGTCCACTAAAGTACTTTTAACATAATCAAACTCCAAATCAACTCCACTATCCTTGACGCGACTGGTTATACTGGCGCTTTTTTTGAACTCTGATGAGAAATTTTCCGGCATATAACGCATATTGGCATACATCACTCCAGAATCTTCTTCTTTTCCAATAATCATTCCCCTAATTTTAATTTTTCCACTATAACCAACTGCTGCCGCATCAACATTCCAAACACTGTCTTTTTCACTGGGCTCAGGAAAAGAATCCAAAAAAACAAAATTAGCCGGATAGGTCGCCTCTATTCTAACATTGCGAATACCAACACTGCTTGAGTTTGTATAATTAATGGTGTAAAAAAATTCCTCACCCGCAATTACTTCACTTTTTCCTTCAAGTGTAAAATTAATAGCCGTGGAGTCTGTTCCTTGCATGGCTAAATACTTATTATACATAAAATATCCACCACTGCCGATTCCGCCAAAAACAAATACAACAAAAAACAACCAAAAAAAGAATCCTCTTTTTTTAACGCCCTTAATTCTCTTCACGTCAACCATGTGCCCATCCTCGTCTTGATATATTTCATTTAAGCTATCCTGAATTTCCTGGTCAGAGACATCATGGTGCGCTGAAAAATTGACTTCATTCTTTTTGCGAGGCGCATTTTCATTGTCGTCATCAGAGTCGCTAACAAGGCTTTCGAATTTTTCTACATCTTCATCGGATGGCAAATTTCGCTGGGTAAATTCCGAGATGCTCGACTCTTTTAAATTTATTGTTACGCCGTCATCAATCAACTCACCGTCATTGGCATTTTGTTTGGACATATTATTGTCAATTAAACACTTGTTATATTGCAACAATTCAAGCGTCTAATTTTATTTGATATAAAAAATTTAATTTTACAAAAATAAAGCGCCAATATTATCTTTTAAACAATTGAACGTTCCACTTTCTATCGCTATTTAAAATATTTTTATAAGAATCATTCGCTTCTGATTGATTGCTTTTAGCAATCATGGCAGCTGGCAAAACCAAATGGGAAACAAATTCGCTACCGTTCGATCCTGGCTGTTTCTGTAAATATAAATCGAATTTTACCGGCTTCTCATTGGATTCAAATTTTATTTTGAACGGGATTTCGTACTTGATGACAATAACTACTTGTTCACCCGGGTCAACCATGGACCAATTGGCAAAAACTGTTTTATTTTTTTCTTGATAAACTTTTGTTCCTGAAACAAAATCAGTGTCTGCCACACCCTCAGTCGAAACTACATCGCTATCCAGTTTCCAACCATTCTCCGGATCTTCGAAATATTTTTTATCTGGCGCTTCAAATCCTTCGGCTGAAATCAATTTGCTGCCAGCCGGCACATAGACCCTTAGCCAATTAACATTTCTTACGCCAACATGATCATCACCCTTGGCTGCCATATGATAACGCTGAATTTTTAATGTATTAATAACCCTGCCATCATCCAACACCTCTCTGTCCAAAGAAATATTTTCACGAATTTTGCGATCCGTTTTTTGTCCGGCAATATTAGAATTAACAACCATTAAGTAATCCCCTTCAATGTTTTTAATTTCTCCGCCCCATTCGTAATTTTTGACATTTTGCTGCAATTCTTGATTATTAAAATAAAGAAGGATATGTTTTTCGTTTAAATTTTTATACATTATCTCAAACAAAGAAATAAATTTTTTCTTATCTGTTTCTTGTGTTAACTTTTCCAACAAAACACCAATCATATCACCGATAATTTTTTTCGGTTCATGTTTTACTTCCGCGACACGCATCAGGGAACTGGTCGCATCTCCTGACTCCACTGCCAACACTTCTTGGGTTGCTGGTTTTTCTTCAACAATATTTTGAACAATTTCCCAAAAATTATCACGATTAATGACTACGCCATATTTTTCACGCAAATCTATTTCACCGACAACGCCAAGCATATCTTCGATCACATTGGTAGTTATTCCGATTACCCCATCCACGCTGGGTCCATTACTTTTTTCATAAAACCATTGCAATTTATTAGCCGACATCTCCCAATCCGGCCACCAATTAGCATCCCAAAAATGCCACAATGGATTAACTAGATGAAGAGGCTGTGGGGCAATGACTTTGACATAAAGACCACCGTCCGTATCATAACTTCCGCCAGTCGGTACTTCTAAATTTTTGATTTTACCGTTCCTAAAATCAACTAAGGCAAAACTGCCAACAAATCCGCCGCTGCCTCGCAATTCTGAATTATTTTGAAAAACTACCAAATATCGCTTATCAAAATCAAAACCTAAAATAGTGCGCAAATTCCCTAAAACTTCATTTAGATTTTTATAAATCTCGTAAAGCGCTGCTGATTTTTCTTGGATTAATCTAAATTGCTCCTGATAGTCCACTGGCAGATAACTCGGCTCGATATCTGACAATACTTGTTCCATTTCCAAAAAATATCCATCCAGCGCGTAAAAATTTTCATAAAAATTATCAACTACCTGCTTAAGATCATTGCCATTCCCTACGGCTAAACTAACGGACATTTTTTCAGCAATCAGCGAAGTTAATTCACCGGCTCGCAAAAAAGAATCAGCTTGAGAAGCCAGCCTGACATCATCGCTAGGAAACACCTTGGAGGCTAACTCAAAAAATAAATTCAAATCAGCAATTTTTAATTGAGCTTCAGAAAAATCTTTGGCCGCGCTGCCGAAAAGATTTCCCGCTTCGTCAAAATTCATCTTTAACAAATTATCAGAAGCATTTTTGATATCATCCACCGCCGAAAATGAAACTCCCAAAACCTGCCCCTTAAGAGCGTTTAAACTTTGGTAATAAAGGAAAGTTTTAAATGGCAAAACGGCTATAAATAAAAAAATAAAAAAATAAAAAACCGGACGCAGCATTTCTTTTTTAAAAACTGGCACCAAACTTTTGAAAGAAAAAATTATTTTTCTCTCTCTTGGCATTCGAAAAACTTTTTCAGCTGATGGTTTTCTAATGAAAATCTTTCTATAAAAAATCATTACAAACATTTTTCCAATCTTACTCAAGCAGAATAAAAAATAAAAACCAACCAAATAGTTAACGCGATAAAACAAGTAAAGCAATGGGTACATTGCCAATCTTTTGGATTTTCCCAGATGCCAATCAAAAACCATTTTTCTTTTAACGCTTCGCGGCACTTCAATCAAAAAATCATCATCCTTATTATTTTTTTTAACAACACTCTGCTTATTTCTCAAAATTGTAGAAAACTTTTTATTATCAAGTTTTTCAAAAAAATCTTCAAAATCTTTTTTATCATCATAAATAACAGCTGTTTCGTTATTTTTTTTCTTTAAATCAACTAAAAAACAGGAAGTTTTTACATCTTCCTTTAATTTTAAGAAAATTTTATTTTTTTGTTCGACAAGCATGTTGAGCAATAATCAATCATCAATATTCTGCCAAAACATAAATCATTGATTATTGTCTCTTGGTTTTTAGACCTCTTCTCTTAATATTTTTTCTATTTTTTTTGCTGATTTTTCCCAACTATACTTTATGACTTGCTGATATCCTTTTTGAATCAAATCCGCTCTTAAATCATTATTTTTAGCTATTTTTTCCATTGCCTCAACCATGTTCGCTTCACTGTTGGCGTCAAAATACAACACTGCGTTTTCCAATATCTCTGGCAAACATGAACTTTTTGAGCTGATCACTGGACAACCGCAAGACATTGCCTCAAGCGGCGGAAGCCCAAAACCTTCATACAGTGAAGGAAAAACATAAGCTAATGCTTTTTTGTACAACTCACGCAATTCATCATCAGAAACATACCCGGTTAAAATAATGCCGGTTGATTTATTTTTTTCAATATTCTGCTTAAGCCTTTTGTAAAAATAATCCTCTTTTCCGACTAAAATTAAAGAAATATTCGGATTATTTTTTCTAAAAACCAGAAAAGCGGCAATTAATTTTTCAATATTTTTATGCGGATAGCAATTACCCACATATAGCAAGTATTGATTGTTTATATTATACCTTAAAAACATATCATTATGCAAATTATTTTCATGATTTTTTTCTGGCAAAACAAGGGTGCTAACTCCTTCATAAATAACTGAAATTTTTTCAGACGAAATATTAAAATTATTCAAAATATCATTTTTTGTAAAATCAGAAACCGTAATAATTCTTCGTGACTGGCTAAGAGCAAATCCGATTACCAATTTATAGAAAAAAAATTTTATTTTAAAAATCAAAGGGCTTAGGGTGGAAACTCTTTGCGAAGGATAATTCAATAAAATCAAATCGTGAATAACAACAACAAATTTTTTCATCCCCAAAATAGGAACATTGAAATGCGGATAAAACATCAAATCAATTTTTTCTCTCCAAATAAAGAAGGGAAACAATAATTGCTCAGCTAAAGAATACCAGCGAAAATTAACCAAAACTTTTTTTACATTTTTTTTAACAACACAAAAATCATCATAACTTTCCGGAGACAAAAAAAATACATAATAAAAATTATCATTCTCAATGATATAATCTAAATTTTCTTTCAGGTATCTACCTATCCCGCCGCTCACCCTGCCATAGAGCCGCGCATCCACGCCAATTGTTTTTTGATAAGACATATTTTGTTAAAAATTATTTTTACTAATGCGATAGAGGGTAAAATCTTCTGTTATCTTTTTGAGTGGTGTTATTTTTAAGCCCACCTCACTCAGTCTACGAGAATTTAAATATTCCAAATCTTTTTCACTCAAAGAAAAATTATAATAATAAACCGGAAGCAACGCGGCGACTTCGCTATAAATAAGACGCATATTTTTGTCACTAAAATCACCATTAATCACCTTTCTTTCCGGAAATAGCAGCTTGTCATGATACCTGGTGATTAGCACTGAATTATTTTCCGTACTCCTGATCAACTCTTCCCATTCCGTTCTCATTTTTAAATTTTTTTGATACAAATACACCAACCCCTCCTCTGATCCGATCAATAAAAATCTTATGGAAAAAAAACCAATGACACCAATAAACAAAAACCTCATCAACCAATCAACTGGTAGACGAAAATTCTTAGGCAGCACTTTGCCGGATTTCCGAATGAAAAAATTAACAGCAAAAATCGCTAAGGGAATCGCACACATGTACATCGGTAACCAGTATCTGGTATAAGAATTTCCAATCGTGTGCCTGCTGGGATCAGGGTTATCATAAAAAATCCAACTACCATAATACAACACCAAAATTCCCGATGACAATCCCCAGGTAAAGATATACAATAAATATCTTTTTATTTTATTTCTCAGGTTAAAAAACAAAAAAAACAAACCACTCATGGACAAATAAAACAACCAAGGAAACATGGAAACAAAATAATAATCAAAAACCTTCAAGCTTTGTCTAGGATGAATCCCAAAATAAAAAATCGCTCGTTTGATTACATCCAGAAAATTTGGAATTTCGTGAAAACTTCCCACGGCCGCACTTTTTGCCAATTCAGTGGTTGTATCCTTAATAGTGACGATTGAGTTATTCATTTCAGCATATCCGCCCAAAATTGGAGAACTATAAAGAATCTGATTGTAGTATAAAATCGGCAAAATAGCCAGAAAGAAAAAAGAAAGAAAAACTAATACTTTTGTAAAGCCTATTTTTTTAATATTA
>Ga0233425_10002090_pt1 | contig 40809 bp, 30 predicted proteins | sample Watercolumn_Towu_2_FD_181712 | JGI IMG/M metagenome (GOLD analysis project Ga0233425, IMG submission 181712) | Freshwater microbial communities from Lake Towuti, South Sulawesi, Indonesia - Watercolumn_Towuti2014_140_MG | ecosystem: Environmental > Aquatic > Freshwater > Lake | place...
ACGGTTTCAAAAGATTGAAACGCTTTTTTATCGCTTCTTCTTCCATGCGGTAAATATAGCATGGAAAAATATTGATGGCTAGTAAAAAACTATAAAGTTGTAATACTTATTTAATGACAATACCTTAATGTCATCGTCTCTGGTAATAAGGAACGCTGCTTGTCCCCTGATTGCCGTTTCAATGACAAAATTGTCATCGCTATCCCGACAGATAGTAATATTTCCTGAAAGCAAAACATGTTCTGAGCGTTCTTCTATCAGTGTTAATAGTTCTTTAATATCAGTTTCTGAAATTCCATATTTATCTTTTATCCGCGGACGGTCAAGGACTTCTGCAATTTCTTCTAGTATTGGTTCTGAAATAATAACGTGGAGTGTGCCTTCTTCAAAGAATTTTCTTAATCTGGCGGGGAATCCGGAAGGGTTTAATAGAGAGGAAACCCAGATATTGGTGTCGATAACAACCTTAATGGGCACTTTTCTTTTGTCTCACTTCTTTGATGGAGCGGGCAATATCAGATTCAATTTCATTATGAGTATATCGTGCAGATTTTTCTTGTATCTTCTCTATAATACAACGAAAACGTTTCTGCCAGTCATCAAGAGAAATAATCTTTATTGTTACCTTTTCATGCTCTTTTACTTCAACGTCTTGAAGGGGTTTAAAAACACCATTTTCGTAAATGGCATCTATTGTTCTCGACATGATTATGTGCTTCCTTTATAGCGAAATTATAAATGTAACACAATACTTCTAATGAATATTGCTCTTTTTGTCAAGTGATATTCTGAATGAGCGGTAGGTTGGGTTGAGGAACGAACCCCAACGCCTTTGGGAATATGTCCTGCCGGATATAAAGCGAAGATCGCCGTAAGGCATATTTATGAGGAGAGGAATTTATATTATATTCAAACGCATTGAAAGGCAGTGCGTAGCGTAAAATCCTAATAGGAGAAAAAACATGGAAAGGATAGGCAAGGTTGTATTTTTTGTAATACTTTTTGTTGCAGTTGCCATGAAAGGATACGCGAAACCGACGCTATCCCTCAGTTCAGCAACAGGGAAAGCAGGTGGCAATACGTCTCTCGAACTCAGTATTTCCGGAGATTCGGGAACATTCGCGGGGGTTAATGCCAGGATCATTTTGCCTGAAGGTGTCAGCGTTACCAATGTCTCAAGGGGCAGTGGCTTATCCTCTGATTTTACGACAAATTACGCGGTTTCTGAGGATAACGAGGTTACCGTTATTGCCTATTCGGCGTCAAAAACATTTAGCGGCAACATCGGAACGCTTCTTACCCTGAACCTGCAGATTTCTAAAACCGCTACCAAAGGCAACTACGAGGTAAAGTTTGCAACTTCTAATACGGATAGCCTCATCAATTCCAGGCACGCTATTTCCAATAAGGATGGTTCAACTTCTGTCTCTCATTCAACGAGTGATGGTACGCTTACTATTGAATCGTCTTCAGCGACTCCTTCACCATCCCCATCCCCTTCAGCGTCTCCAGCACCCTCTCCCACGCCTGTATCGTCACCAACTTCTGTGGCAACCGCCCAAATAAAAGGTAAGATAACGAATAGAGAGGGAAATACCATAAGCAAGGTCAAGGTGACACTCGAAGAAGGTAAGAAGGTAAAGAAGCGGACGAGGACAGATAAAGATGGATTGTTTGTATTTAAAGACCTCGTGGCAGGCACGTATAAAGTTACTGCAAGAAAAAAGGGGTATAAGAAAACGAAACAATATATACAACTCAAGGAAGGAGAAAAAAAGAAGGTTTCCCTTGAGATGAGAAAAAGCGGCTAACGCTAGCGTGTTATTTGCTGTGAAAAAGCTGTAATTCCAGGTCAATCCACATCTTTGCAATGGAAATGAAAAACGAGGTTGAAGTATTTGGAAAAGTAAAAGTAAGGATAGGTTAAGCTGCGCGAACCCATCATCAAAGACTTCAGCAGCAACAGATTACCCACGAAACACTCGGAAAAGCACGCAGGATTTCGTACTTTTATAGAAATTCTCAGAACGGCGCAAGGGTTTGAGATACAAAAGAGACCGTTGGTGTATGGTGAGGTGACTATTGTACAGGGGTTTGATAATCCCCTTTACAAGCCAGATACGTTTGATGACCAATGAACACTTTGTAACCGATCCAAGTCGGTAACCATCCCTAAAAACAAATGAATAATAAAATGGTTAGCCCTGAATGGGCGAAAGGAATACTCCTTTTCTTCCACCCCTTTGGGGTTATTTCTTGTTGATATTTTCTTGTCCAGGGGCTTATGCCCCTGTCTATACACTTTCTGCCCTTCAGGCATTTATACAAGTGTTTCCCTAACCCATATTTTAATAAACCCTTTTATGCTCTTGCTCTGACCATAACTTGAAAAGTTCTAAATTTTCATCCCGAAGGATGTTCCCAACTACTTCTATCGGGCTGTTACTCAGCCGCTTCATGGTATCGTTCGGAATGGTAAGTTCGCTAAATCCTAATTTTTTTGCATCCTCGATGCGTGTGCCATAAACGATTGTGGAGATTTTTGCCCAATGGCATGCGCTAAAACACATGGGGCACGGTTCACAGGTAGAATAAATCACACAGCCGGATAAGTCAACGGTATTTAATTTTTTACAAGCCTCTCTGATCGCATGAATTTCGGCATGGGCAGTTATATCCATGTTTTCCCATACGATATTGTGGACACAACTGACAACCTCGTCGTCTTTTGAAATACAAACTCCAAACGGTGTCTGCCCGTTTTTAATGCCCTGCCGTGCCTTGTCAATGGCAAGTCTCATGAATCTCTCATGCATGGTTTTCATCCAGACCTTAGGCTTTCAAACGAATTCTTCCATCTCAGACCTTGGGGTGCGCATCATGAGATTACTTACAGCCTCCAGGGGGTCTTTGTTGGTAAAGAGTACGTTGTAAATTTCTCTGGTGATGGGCATTTCCACATTTAATTTATTTGAAAGCGCCGTAACGGATTTTGTAGTCCAGACACCCTCTGCAATTTGCTCCATTTTCTCCAGGACTTCTTGCAATTTTTTCCCTTTCCCAATCTGCTCGCCAACCCAGCGGTTTCTCCCGTAAGGACTGATACAGGTCGTTATCAGGTCGCCTAATCCTGTGAGTCCCGAAAAGGTAGTTTTTTGCGCACCCATAACGATACCAAGACGGCTAATCTCTGCCAGTCCACGGGTAATAAGGGCAGCCTTTGAATTGTCGCCAAATTTCAGGCCATCGCATATGCCTGCGGCTATGGCGATCACATTTTTCATCGCAGCGCCCAGCTCAACACCTATCATGTCAGGATTCGTATAGACCCTGAACCTGTCTGTGGTGAAAATTTCCTGAACGGTTCGCGCCAGGGCAACGTCTTTAGATGACGCAACAATAGTGGTCGGCAATCCGCGTGCGACCTCTTCCGCATGGCTTGGTCCTAAAAGGAGAGAAACAGGTTGGTTTCCCAGCACGCTTGTGATGATTTCGCTGGGCCTCATAAGGGAATCATTCTCTATCCCTTTTGTAACACTAACAACGGGCGTTCCCTGAACAAAGGATTCTTTAAATTTCATAAGTACAGAACGCAGGTAGGGCGTGGGTGTTGCAACGACAACGATGTGTACGTCCAATAACTTTTGAGATATATTGGAAGTGATGCATATTCCGGAAGGGATTGGAATACCCTTTAAATATTTGACGTTTTCTCTTTTTTCTCTCAAGTAATCCGAGTATGTTGCGTCAGAACCCCAAAGGGTAACTTCATAACCCTTTTTATAGAGGAGAATGGCAAGCGCAGTTCCCCATCCGCCATTGCCTATAATAATTATTTTTTTAGGTAATAATTTTGGAGTCATTTTTTAGCAGTGGATATAAAAAACAGGGCTGGATTGCTCCAGCCCTCTGAGAAGCTATATTTTTTAATGATAAAATTGCTATTTCGCAGTCTGAAATGCCTCCATTTCATATAAAGGATATGCCGAGCACAGCGATTTTATTGTCTTTCGAATCGTCTCTTTAACCTTGTTATCGTTTGGCTGAGAAAGGGCTTTGTCGATACAGTCTGCTATTTTTACGACATCCGCTTCTTTCATGCCTCTTGAAGTGACCGTGGGTGTTCCTATACGGATACCGCTCGGTTCATTTGCACCCCTTTCATCGTAAGGGATTGTGTTTCTATTCAGAATAATATCAACGGTCTCTAATAATAATTGAGCATCTTTTCCTGTAATGCCTTTGTTGCGTAAATCAATCAGGAAGAGATGGTTGTCCGTTCCACCTGAAACAATGGTATATCCCCGCTTTACAAACTCCTGCGCCATTGCCTTTGCATTTTTTACCGTTTGTTGCTGGCATTGCTTGAACTCTTCTGTCAGTGCCTCCTTAAATGCGACAGCTTTTGCCGCGATAATGTGCATGAACGGGCCACCCTGAATTCCAGGGAAGACCACAGAATCAACCTGTTTCGCATACTTCGACTTGCATAAGATCAAACCGCCTCGCGGCCCCCGGAGTGTTTTATGGGTTGTTGTGGTAACAAAGTCCGCATAGGGAACCGGGCTTGGATGCGCCCCGCCGGCGATAAGCCCGGCGATATGGGCAATGTCTGCCATAAAGTATGCCCCCACCTCATCCGCAATCTTTCTGAATCTGGGGAAGTCAAGTATCCTGGGGTATGCGCTTGCGCCGGCGATGATCATATTGGGTTTCGTTTTCAATGCAATGGCGCGCACCTCATCGTAGTCAATATATCCGGTTTCTTTTTTTACGCCATAATGGGTAATTTCATACATCATTCCTGAGAAGTTCTTTTTAAACCCGTGGGTGAGATGTCCGCCGTGGGATAAATCCATTCCCAGGAGACGGTCTCCCGGTTTCAACACGGCAAAGCAGACGGCCATGTTGGCTTGTGAACCGGCGTGTGGTTGCACGTTGGCATGCTCGGCTCCAAAGATTTGCTTTGCCCTTTCAACAGCTAATTCTTCTACCGTATCTACATTTCCGCAGCCGGCATACCATCTTTTCCTTGCGTACCCCTCGGCGTATTTATTGGTCATTGAAGACCCCTGTGCTTTCTGTACTGCAAGGCTGCATATATTCTCCGATGCAATCAAGTCAATGGTATTTTGTTGCCTCTCTTTTTCTGCTTGTATGGCGCGCCAAACTTCCGGGTCATCGTTTTGTAATGTAAGCATATTTTCACGTTATCCTTTAAAAATAAATTTGATAGCCGCAGGCTAAAACCCGCGAAAATACTATAATGAATGTCAAGGATTTCAATCTTTTGTGATTCCCCTCTAAAAAGAGGGGAGTTTAAAAGTCGCTACCAAAGGCAGCTTAACTTGTTTTTACCATTTTCCACTTCAGGTATGTTTCCATAAACTCATCAATCTCGCCGTCCAGCACCGCCTGTGTATTCCCTGTTTCTTTGCCGGTGCGCAGGTCTTTAACAAGGGAGTAGGGTTGTAATACATATGATCGAATTTGATGACCCCATGCAATTTCTCCTTTCTCATCGTAAGCTGCAGAGAGTTCTTTCTCTCTTTCCTTTTCTTTTATCTGATACATTTTCGCCTTCAACATGCTTAAGGCCATTCGTCGGTTCTGGTGCTGTGACCGTTCACTCTGGCATTGTACGACAATCCCGGTTGGAAGATGAGTAAGACGAACGGCAGATGACGTCTTGTTGACATGTTGACCTCCTGCCCCTGACGCCCGGTAGGTATCTACCCGTAATTCACCTTCGTTAATTTCGATTTCTTCTTCCTCTTCGATTTCTGGAAGCACATCGACCGCTGCAAACGATGTATGCCTCCTTGCATTTGCATCAAAGGGGGAGATGCGTACTAACCGATGAACCCCGATTTCAGACTTTAAATATCCATAGGCATACTCGCCCTTTATATGGACGGTAATCCTTTTAATTCCAGCCTCTTCGCCCGGCAACACGTCGATGAGAGACTGCGTAAATCCACTTTTTTCCACCCAGCGGCTGTACATGCGGAATAACATGGATACCCAATCACAGGACTCAGTCCCACCTGCGCCTGCATAAATGCTTAAATAGGCATTGCAGTGATCGTGCGGTTCGCCCAACATTGTCCGCAATTCAATTTTTTCAAGCTTCTGCGTGAATGACTTAATATCTTTTACGACCTCAGCTTCTGCCTGTTCATCTTGTTCTTCTTCAGCAAGCAACGATAAACACTCGATGTCATCCAGTGTTTTTTGCAATTCATGAAGAGGTAAGATAATTCCTTTGAGGGATTTTAATTTCTTGATAATTTGCTGAGCATTGTCCTTGTTTTCCCAAAAATGCGGGGAAGAGATTTGTTCCTCTAAGGCAAACATCTCTTTTTTTTTATTTTCGAGGTCAAAGAGAGTCCCTGAGGTGTACTAAACGCTCTCGAAGAGGGGTTAATTCTTTTTCTATATTACTGATCATAATTACGTACCTTTTACTCTACTGCTTAAAAACATAGTGTTGTATTTTTTAATTACTTTGCTATTTCCAAAATAACAAGCCACGACGATGTTATGCTGTGTGAAAAAAATCAATTAATTTAAGAGTCAAATTATAATTTATAAAAGATAGGTATGTCAATATGGAATTTGGAATTGACTTAGGTGGAAAATATTCTTATCATTGTCACATTATGATGGCCGTAATAAGTAAGGTACCAAGGTTTTAGGAGACGCCGTGCTGCTTTTTCAGTATTAACGCAATACATAATGTACTATCGGTTTCTGACGACAGTAGTTATTTCGATAAGTAAACAAGGGACGAAAAATATAAGGGGAAATGACCATGATCGATGGCGTAAGGATAAAAAAACTCAAACCCATCCCCGATGAACGCGGCAGATTGATGGAGATACTTCGAAAAGATGACGAACTTTTCATAAAATTTGGTCAGGTATATGTAACGACAGCTTATCCGGGGGTGGTAAAGGCATGGCATTATCATAAGTTACAGACAGACCATTTTACGGTTATCCATGGTATGATGAAGATTGTCCTTTACGACAGCCGGAAAGATTCCCCGACCTTTGGACAGATAAATGAGTTTATTGCAGGTACCTACAATCCTGTTTTGATACAGATACCTCCGATGGTTACCCACGGTTTTAAATGTATAAGCGAACACGAGGCGATTGTCGTCAATTGTCCTACGGAGTTATACAATTATACTGCACCTGATGAATATCGCATAGATCCCCATAGTGGAGAAATATCTTATTCCTGGGATAGAAAGGACGGATAATGAAAGGGATTGTTCTTGCAGGCGGACTAGGGACGCGCTTATTACCGTTGACAAAAATTACCAATAAGCATCTCCTTCCCGTATACAAAGAGCCCATGATTTATTATCCGATTAAAATTCTTATTAATGCGGGAATCAGGGATATTATGATTGTTACCGGGGGAAATCATGCCGGAGAATTTTTGAGATTGCTCGGAGATGGAAAACAGTTTGGTTTAAAACACATCAGTTATACCTATCAGGAAGGCGAGGGTGGTATTGCCGAGGCGCTGGGTTTGACTGAAGATTTTGCAGATGGCGACAAAATTGTTGTTGTGTTGGGCGATAATATTATAGAAAACAATATTATAAAGCAAACAGAGGCGTTTGAAAGGCAGAAAGAGGGGGCGAAGATTATCATAAAAAAAGTTCCTCACCCGGAACATTTTGGCGTTCCGGAGCTTATTGGAGATAAGGTTGTGCGTATCGAAGAAAAGCCCAAAAAGCCCAAATCAGAATATGCCGTTATTGGTATTTATATGTATGATTATCGGGTCTTCGATGTCGTCAAAACGCTCGAACGCTCTGAACGGGGCGAACTTGAAATTACGGACGTGAATAATTATTATATAAAAAACGGGTTAATGACCTACGATACTATAGATGGCTGGTGGATTGACGCCGGAAGTTCGCATGATAATCTTGCCCAGGCAAGCCAATTGGTAATAAAGACAGGCGCTAATAAAGTAGACTGATAAGACCGTGCGTGTAATTGCTGGCAGTGCAAGGGGTATACATCTTAACTCATTGATAGGAGACAAGACAAGACCTATACAGGATAGGACAAAAGAATCTCTGTTCAATATATTATCGGGTGTTATTCCCGGCAGCCGAGTTTTAGATATGTATGCGGGTACGGGTGCAATTGGAATAGAGGCATTGAGCCGCGGTGCAATGTCCTGCATTTTTGTAGAAAACAATAGGTCTGCGATTGAAGTTATTACGAAAAATCTTGAGGCAACAAAGCTTCAGAGTAAGGCACAGGTTTTATTGTACGATGTATTTGACGTTATTCCATATCTCGAAAAAAACAATGTAAAGGTTGATATAGTCTTTGTCACTCCCCCATATCCTCTCGTAGAAAAAAGCTCTTACAGGGATAAGCTCTTGATCTTATTTTCACTTTTATACAGTAAACAGATAGTCCAACAAGAGGGTCTGATAATGTTACAGCATAGAAAAACAGATTTTGAAATGCCCCAGGAAACTATTTGTTTGGAATTATTTGATACTCGAACTTACGGTGATACACAGCTTTCGTTTTTTAAAAATACGATAAAATAAGGGGACATTGTTTATGAAATTCTGGGAAGAACAAGGGAAGATAAAGGTAGCCGCGCCTGCAAAGATCAATTTGTTTCTTGAAATATTGGGGAAACGACCGGATGGGTATCACGAAATCGAAACGGTTATGCAGGAAGTCAGTCTGTTTGATTATCTTCATATAGAAAATTACGATAAAGGGGTAGCATTTACCTGCTCGAATCCTAAACTTGCAACAGGCGAAGAAAATCTCGTTGTTAAAGCAGTTCGCCTCATGCAAAAAGAGACGGGGACTGCAAAAGGTGTGAAAATCCATTTAGAAAAAAAAATACCGGTTGGAGCGGGACTTGGCGGCGGAAGCAGTGATGCTGTTGCAACATTGTGTGGATTAAACAGATTATGGCAAATCGGATACGATGAAAAGCAATTGATGTCGCTGGCCGGGAAATTGGGTTCAGACACCCCATTTTTTGTTACGGGGAATACAGCGATATGTAAAGGACGAGGGGAGGTTGTTACTCCATACCCTTTACATGTAAAGTATAATTACATAATAATTTATCCAGGGTTCGAGGTTAGCACGGCGATGGTTTATAAAAATTTCAAAATTAGCTTGACAAAAAATTTAAAAGATGTTAGCTTTCTCTTGCAAAAATTAGAGTCAGGGAGTCCGCAGGAATTAGGACATAGTTTACATAATCGCTTAGAAGACGTTGTTTTCAGGCTTTATCCGGATATTGAGAAAATTAAAAAGTCATTAACAACCTTTGGTTTTTGTGGTACACTTTTGTCTGGAAGTGGTTCTGCTTTATATGGCTTATGTAAGGAGGGAATGGATCCAAGAGAGATTGAAAACAAAATAAGGATGCTAAATATTGGTGATGTGTTTATGGTAACCAATGATTTCTAGGACACTGCTAAGTGAACAGGAAGGGGGAAGACAATTGAATATTACTGAAGTCCGGGTAAAGTTAACAGAAGCTAAGAAGAATAGATTACAGGCATTTTGTAGTATTACGATAGATAATGACTTTGTCGTAAGGGATCTAAAGGTTATCGAAGGACACAAAGGGGCATTTGTAGCCATGCCTAGCAGAAAACTCACTGACAGATGTCCGAAATGCGGTGGTAAAAATCACCTGATGGCGCAATATTGTAATGATTGTGGTACGAAATTGGATGAAAAACGCGCATCCAAAGGTGCGGGCAGATTAAAATTACATGCCGATACGGCACATCCCATAAATTCAAATTGTAGGGAAGAAATACAGAAAAAGGTTCTCGCAGCTTACAAAGAAGAGGTTGAAAAATCCAAGAAGCCGGGATATAAACCTCCAAAATATGAAGACATGGATGACATCGATTATATAAATGAGGAATTAAACGAGGACATAGACCAAGAAAAATCTGGTAAGTAAAAATATATCAGTCTTATTAAAAAACCAATCGGTTTTCTTGCCAAATTAGGTCGTTAACAGGTTTTCCTGTGTTTATCAAGTTCATGCACTCCTCCTAAAACATACCTTAGAAGGTAATATGTAGGTAGTCTTGCCGTTTTTTTAATATTCTTTAAATTTGGATTAAATTTTTTCATACGTAACAGGCAGATGATTAAAACAGGCTCACAAATTTTGGTAGATGCACTAATAAGAGAAGGGGCAGAATATGTCTTTGGAATCCCGGGCGGCGCCGTTTTACCCTTATTTGATGCATTATTTGACTCTTCTATAAAGTTCATTTTAACGCGACACGAACAAGGCGCCGGTCATGCAGCAGACGGGTATGCCAGGGCTACGGGAAAGGTTGGGGTTTGCCTGGTTACTTCCGGTCCGGGCGCTACAAACTTGACTACGGCAATTGCAACGGCTTATATGGATTCGATACCTATAGTAGCCATAACAGGACAGGTCAAGACATTTCTCATTGGGAATGACGCCTTCCAGGAAGCGGATATTATCGGAATCACGCGTCCTATAACAAAACATAGTTATTTAGTAAAAGATATTAAAGACCTTGCAAGAATCGTAAAAGAAGCATTTTTTATAGCCAACACCGGGCGCAGAGGTCCTGTATTGATTGACTTGCCCGTTGATGTCACCATGGAAAAATGTGAAGAAGTGATACCAACGGAAGTAGATTTGCCAGGATATAAACCCAGGTACGAAGGTCATATTCGTCAAATCATGATTGCCGCTGAGGCAATTAATTCCTCCAGACAGCCGGTAGTCTATACGGGCGGAGGCATCATTGCATCTGAATGTTCAAAGGATTTACTTGAATTTGCAGAAAAGGGAAATCTTCCCGTCACTACAACTTTGATGGGACTTGGAGGATTCCCGGAAGACCACCATTTATCCTTAGGAATGTTGGGGATGCATGGCACTGCTTACGCTAATTTTGCAGTAACAGAATCGGATGTCTTGGTGGCGATCGGCGCAAGATTTGACGACCGTATTACTGGAAAGATCGATGAATTTGCTCCCCATGCGAAGATTATTCATATTGATATCGATCCTGCATCTATCAGTAAAAGCATCAGAGTGGATATACCGGTCGTGGGCGATGCAAAAAATATATTGCAAGAACTCAATAAACATATTCATCTTGTCGAGAGAAAAGAATGGTTTGATAAAATCAAACAATGGAAGGAAAAAAATCCATTATCGTATAACAACAGTGGAAATGTTATTAAACCGCAATATGTAATCGAACAAATCTGCGATGCGGCTAAGGGCAACGCTATCATTACAACAGAGGTAGGGCAAAATCAGATGTGGGCTGCCCAGTATTTTACGTTTACACAACCGCGCACATTCCTGTCTTCGGGAGGGCTGGGCACAATGGGTTACGGTTTTCCTGCTGCCATTGGCGCTCAATTGGGATGTCCGGATAAACTCGTGGTGGATATTGCGGGTGATGGTAGTATTCAAATGAATATCCAGGAACTCAGTACCGTTGCGCGTTTAAACATTCCTGTAAAAATAGCTATTTTGAATAACGGCTATCTGGGGATGGTGCGCCAGTGGCAGGAATTGTTCTACAATAAACGGTATTCCAGTGTCAATTTGAACGGTAATCCTGATTTTGTCAAGCTGGCGGAGGCATACGGCGCAAAAGGATTTTTAGTTGAGAAAAAAGAAGACGTCCGTCCAACGATAGAAAAGGCGTTTTCTATAAAAGGGCCTGTGGTTATGGATTTCAGGGTAGATCCAAATGAGAATGTCTTTCCGATGGTGCCCGCAGGACAGGCGATTCATAGAATGATTGGAACCATGGCGTAACGGAACTAATTGCATCAAATAAATGTTTAAATTAGCGGGAATTTACGATACCGCTATATCTGTATGAGGGAGGAGATAGGCGATGACCTCTATAGCTGATAGAAAAAAAATAACGTATGCGGATTATTTAAAGATAGATGACAATAACCGCTATGAAATTTTTCATGGGGGGTTACGCATGGTTCCAGCACCATCGACAGATCACCAAGGTATATCTATTAATCTAGGTTCTCTAATATGGAAATTTGTAAAAGAAAAAAAACTTGGAAAAGTTTTTGAAGCGCCAACCGATGTTGTTTTCGATGACGATGAAGTATTTCAACCTGATATCGTGTTTATTAAAAGTGAAAGGCAGGACATAATAAGGGAAAATGCAATCCACGGTATTCCCGATTTGATCGTTGAAATAGTATCTCCATCGTCTACTTTTTATGATATGGTTGAGAAGAAAGAAATTTATAGAAAATATGGTGTAAAAGAATATTGGCTGGTGTTTCCGAAGGAAAAAGGTATAGAGGTTTTAACCTTGGGAAATGGAGAATACCTGGAATTTTGTAAATCCAAAAAAACAGGAATAGTGAAGTCAAAACTGCTGGAAGGATTAGAAATAAATTCTAAAGATGTTTTTGAATAAAGGCAGGAAAAACAAATGGAGTTACTTTTAGGCGCAGCTATTACATTAGGCATATTAGGCATGGTCTTCGGGATAGGCCTGGCAATTGCCTCTGACAAGTTTGCCGTGAGGGTTGATCCGCGCATTGATAGTATTAATGAAGTATTGCCAGGTGCAAACTGTGGCGCATGCGGACAACCAGGTTGTAGCGGCTTTGCGCAGGCGGTAGTGGAGGGGAAAGCCCCTGTTTCCGGCTGTACGGTGGGACAGGCATCCGTGACCAGGCTTGTTGCGAACATAATGGGTGTCAAATTCGAAAATAAGGAACGTTCTGTTGCTGTTGTAATGTGCCATGCAAGGGGTGTAAAAAATAAATTTGTTTATAACGGGGTCAAGGACTGTCGTGCGGCAAACATTGTCGGGGGTGGGTTTTTAGGCTGTGATTATGGTTGTCTGGGGTTGGGTACGTGCGTAGAGGCCTGTAAATTTGAGGCGATGTATATGGGCGAGGATAGCCTCCCCAGGGTAATTGAAGAGCGCTGTACTGCCTGCGGAAAGTGCGCTGCCGTTTGCCCCAGGAAGCTTATCAGCATCGTGCCGGAATCCAAGATGGTGCATGTGCGATGCAAGTCACTCGATAAGGGCGCGGTTGCCAGGAAGATTTGCCAGGACTCCTGTATTGCCTGTAAACAATGCGAAAAGATATGTCCATACGATGCAATCCACGTGCAAAACAATCTTGCAGTGATTGATTATAATAAATGTACCTCCTGCGGCAAATGCGTCGAGGTTTGTCCCAACCGGACAATAATCAATTTCGCCAGAGAGCGAAGCCTTGCCAGACATACCGTAACCGTATAATGCATCAGGATCGTTTTTACATACCCTATACTCCTACAGTCCGTGAAATATGGATTAATGGGAAGGAGGCTCACCATATCTTACACGTCAAACGTGCAAAGCCTGGAAGTAAAATTACGCTTTTTGACGGTAAAGGGATTGAATACCTTGCAACCGTTACCGAAATTTTAGAGGATAAATTAAAGGTACTCATTGAACAATCGGAGGAGGTTGACAGGGAGTCCGGCATCGACATTACTGTTGCTTTTTCCATTCCCAAAGGGAAATGTGCGACCTTATTGATTCAAAAGTGCTCTGAACTAGGTGTAAAGACATTAATTCCCCTCCATTGTGAGCGAAGCGTTGTCGATATCCGGCATAAATCTCCTGAAAAGATTGAAAAATGGAATAAGGTCGTAATCGAGGCATCGAAGCAGTGCAAAAGAAATTATTTGACTAAAATAGAAAATGTAACGTCTTTCGACGGCTTAATGAAAACCGTTTGTGATTACGACCTCTCGCTCATTGCGTGTACAGATACTCATACCAGAACGCTAAAAAATGTATTGACCGAACATCCATCCGCAAGGAAAATCATTTGCCTTGTTGGTCCTGAAGGTGGTTTTACCCGCAGTGAAATTGAAATGGCAGAGAAATCGGGCTGTGTGCCGGTCAGTGTAGGCCATTCAATATTGAGAATTGAGACGGCAGTCGTTGCAATTTCTTCGATGTTACTCTATGCATATTCTGATTAATAATGACTAATTGAACTTACGACCACCCCTCTTTCCCCTCCTCCACAAGGAGGGGTCAAGGGGAGGTCTTCCATAGACTATTTAACATGATTTAGGTATGAATATAAATCCTTTAAAATGAAACATCCGTGAGTTTCAGTCACAAAGGGGACGACCCTCCCCTTTGGCTGTCATTCCGAGCGGAGCGAGGAATCTTCAGGATTTCTCCTTTCAGTCGAAATGACAATTACAGGTGGAAATTATTATGCAATCACAATATGCGGTAATCATGGCAGGGGGGAGCGGGACTCGCTTTTGGCCGTGGAGCCGCAAAGATAACCCCAAGCAACTCTTAAAAATAGTCGGTCAGAAGAGTATGCTTCAACACGCCTTTGACCGGATAACCCCTTTATTTAAGCCCGAAAACATCCTCATAATTACCAACATTTTACATAAAGAAAAGATACAGAAACAGGTTCCGTTAATTCCACCGGCAAATATCGTTGCCGAACCTGTGGGAAAAGACACAGCGCCCTGCATAGGTCTGGCCGCAACTATTATCCATAAAAAGGCTCCTGATTCCGTGATGATTGTTATGACGGCGGATCACGTGATAGAACCTGTAAGCCGATTTGTGAAGATGGCTGAAACTGCCATGAACATTGTTGGTAAAAACAATTCGTTGCTTACAATGGGGATTAGGCCTACCGAACCTTCCGTGAGTTATGGCTACATTCACCGTGGTAAACGTTTATTGGAAGAAAATGGTTTTAGCGTTTACGAAGTAGAATCATTCAGGGAAAAACCGGATAAGACGACCGCCCAGCGTTTCATTGATACCGGCGAATATTACTGGAATGGAGGGGTTTTTGTCTGGCAAACGGCCAGAATACTGGAATGCCTCACAAAATATACGCCCAAATTAGCGCTGGGACTCCAAAAGATCAGCGCTGCGTTGGGGACAAGGTCTGAGTGGACTACCCTTGAAAAGGAATATAAGGCTTTCGAGAAAATTTCAATTGATTATGCAGTTATGGAAAAGGCAAAGGACGTTGTTGTTATCGAGGTAGATTTTACCTGGGATGACGTTGGTTCATGGTCTGCCCTTGAACGCTGGAATAAAAAGGACAATTTGGGAAACACAGTCCTGGGCATGCACCATGGAATGGATACCAACTCGTGTATTATCGTGAACAATGAGCAACACCTGATAGCAACCATCGGTGTATCAGATATGGTCATCGTTCACACAAAAGATGCAACGCTCATATGCCACAAGCAAAAAGCCGAACAGATAAAGAAATTAGTTGAAGAATTGAAACAGGCCGATCGTCAATCCTACCTTTAAATTAGATATTAAATTTGTTACCGCTTAACTTCTCTTTCCTCTATAGGTAAACCATAAGCACAACATTTTTGTAATTTACCGATCTTTTATCTCAAAGCCATTGTGCCACTACATCGCCATTTGACTGTGATATGCTATCGTAATACATGTAAAGATTATATTCATTTGCAAATTTGGTATGCGGTTCGCTTTGTAAAATTCAGTAAACTCATTTTAGAAAGTGAGCCATGCAACGTCCCATTGTTTTTATTACCCTCTTGTTTCTATGCGGCACATACCTGGGTTCTCTTACAGAGATTCCTGTTTACCTTATCTTAGCGATTTGTTTTTTATTGTGGGTGATTTGTTTTGTATGTTTATATTTATATCCACGGAAGATGTTCATATTTCCATGCCTGCCTTTCTTCCTTATTGCGGTTTCAATAGCATATTATGATTGTCGGACTGATTCGCTCCCTTGCAATCATATTGAACACATCCTAACCACTCATAAATCCTTACAACGCATTTCTGGAATAATTATAAATCCCCCAATTATATTGGACGAGAATACCCTGGATAGAAGATTGCAGCTATTGCAATCAGGGCTTATTTCAAGAAAATCCAATTACAAAATATCCTTTACCGTCCGTGCAGAACTGATAGAAACTGCTTCGGGATGGGAAAATGTATCGGGCATTATAAAAGTAAATGTATATCCTTTAAAGCAGGATATTATGGGCACGCATGATATTTTCACTATTTTGAATAAATTAATTTACGGACAGAGGGTAGAACTTTTTGGATACGCATTCCTTCCAAGACATCCTTCCAATCCGGGAGAATTTGATTACAAGAGATATTTGCAAAGGCAAATGCCGTCAGTTCGCTGTTTGATGACGGTTGTAGATACAAACAATATAAAAATCGGAGGAGGGGCGTACCATAACAGATGGATGTATCGTTTCGTATATGCCTTAAACAATAGGTTAAACAACACTATTTATACACATACGTTTAGCAATAGCGCCCCCTTGATCAGCAGTATGTTATTGGGAAACAGGGTTGATCTCTCAGAAGAGACGATTGATAATTTTATGAAAACAGGCATTATCCACTTTATCGCTATTAGTGGGTCTAACGTAGGAATTGTGGTCTTTACGGTGCTTTTACCATTACGTTTATTCGGGATAAATCAAACGTTATCTACCTGCATCATCCTGTGTGTCGTTGTCCTCTATGCCTTTTTAACAGGACTGAACCCGCCGGTGCTTCGTGCGAGTATTATGGTCATCATTTTCTTCTGTAGTTTTCTGGTACGCAGACAATGGGATATCACCAGCGGTATTTTTGCAGCCATATTCTTTATCCTTGTCAGAAATCCATCCGATATTTTTAACATCGGGTTTCAGCTTTCGGTGCTGGCGACGATGGGGATTGTGTATGGGACGTTAAAGATAGAAGGTTGGTTGTTCAAGACCGCCCTGTTTGTAGAGTCATTACAGGTAAAGTCCGAACGGGGGCGGTTCTTTTTCCTGAAAAAATTTCTCCGGAAGTCCTTCTGTGTTTCCCTTGCCGCATGGCTGGCCACGGTTCCTTTAACAGCCTATTATTTTCACCTTTTTACCCCCTTCATATTCATTACGAACATCATCGTATTCCCGCTATTCTGGATCATTATCGTCGTCGGCATTGTGTTATTAACACTGGGAACAGTGTGTCCACTGATGGCTTCGGCCGCCGCATGGTTGGCATCTTACACGGATACTGTACTTGAGTCGCTTGTTTCGAAACTTGCCTCCGTACCGTATTCATATTTTTATGTCATCGGGCCATCGCATACAGAAATCATTATTTATTATCTGTTCATTTTGTTACTTTTATATCGTAATTATCTTTCTTTGGAGCTTAATCGCATTGCAATATGCGGCCTGCTCAGCGCGAATATTTTGATTTTTTCAAATACAGTTAAATTTCCGAATCGTTCCGCTTCGACAGGCTCAGGACAGGCTTTGATGATTACCTGTTTGGACGTAGGACATGGTTGTGCCATATTTATTCAATTCCCAAATGGGAAAAATATTTTATATGACGTGGGTTCATGGAAGAACTATGATGTCGGAAAATATATTGTTGCCCCATTTTTATGGGGCCAAAAGATTAAAAAAATTGACCTGGTAATACTCTCCCACGAGCACGAAGATCACTTGAATGGTTTGGTATCGCTTATTGAACGATTTTCTATAAAATCTGTTTTTTCACAACGTCACTTTTTTGTATCTCGCACAGGGAATAATATACTCTCAATCCTTGATAATAAAGGTATCAGCGCTGCAGCCCTTTCTTATGGTGAAATCTTAAAGGGGTTTGAACCGGCAGTGGTGAAGATATTGAATCCTCCTTCATTTGCTTCTGATATAACTGCAACGAACGATAATTCATGTGTTTTAAAAATTGATTACTGTGGTTGCTCTATTCTTCTGTGTGCCGACATCCAGGAAAAGGGGATAGAGTGGATATTGTTAAAACGCTCTGAAATCGAGTCAAATATAATCCAGATACCTCATCATGGTTCGTTTATACATAATCTGGAATCATTTGTCAGTGCCGTGCAGCCTACGTACGCCTTTATTAATTCAAGTGATGGTATTATATCCAATAAGACTATCGATATTTTGCAGAGCTATAATGTTATAACCTTACAGCCACATAAGGAAGGGGCCGTAACATTTACCATAGATAAAGATGGAATAAGGTGCTCTACCTTTGTTAAATGAAACCTTAAAATAGGGATTTTTACAAATACATTTACTTTGCTTATTTTCATGTATATTGTATAATTATCGTCAATCTTCCATATATACATAGCAAATAAGTATTTACATTGCTTCTTATAAATAAACAAATCTTATGTCTCTTCCAGTTTGGATACTGACAGGTCCAACGGCTTGCGGTAAAACGGATATAGCTATAAAAATTTCAGAAAGTATCGATGCAGAGATAATCTCGGCTGATTCTATGCTTGTGTACCGAGGTATGGACATTGGAACAGAGAAACCACCTCACGAAATAAGAAACAAAATCCCGCATCATTTAATAGATATTATAGAACCGTGGGAGGAATATAACGTGGGACAGTATGTGAAAGATTTTGACACCACTGTTCATAATATTTATCAACGAGGCAAACCGTTTCTTGCCGTTGGAGGCACGGCTCTCTATTTAAAGGCAATTATGGACGGTTTATTTGAAGGTCCGCCTGCTGATTGGGAATATCGCAACTATCTAAAGTCTATGGCTAGTGAACAAGGTCCGAACTGCCTGCATAGAATGCTTGCCGAGGTAGACCCGGGAACAGCCGGTAAATTACATTACAACGACCAAAAAAGGATTATCCGTGCACTGGAAGTATTTAAAAAAACGGGGGCGAGCATTTCCTCCTTTCAAACTCAATTTGGGAGTAAAAATCCTAAATATAATTGCATAATAGTTGCTATTGAATACGACCGTGATATTTTATATAAGCGGATAGAATCACGTATAGACCGAATGTTTCAGCGTGGGCTGATAAACGAAGTACGTACTTTATTACAGAATCCACTGGGATTAAGCAAGCAGGCTTCGCAAGCGCTTGGATACAAAGAAATCATTGACTTTTTCAACGGAAAGTATACACTTTCAGAGGTTACCGGCTTAATTAAACTGAGAACACGGAGATTTGCAAAAAGGCAGATGACATGGTTCAGGAGTTTTTCGAATATTCATTGGATTCGTGCACATGCAGAAGATGATGCAACACGACTTTCAGAAATGGTCCTCGAATTGTTTACACAAAATAAACCATTATTAAAAGAAACAGTATGATAAAACTCCGCCAGTTGCGTATTGCTCCTAAAATACGTGGTTTTGACACCCAAAAATTATCACAGGCATTAAAACAATACAGGGCAAAAACTGCCTGGGGCTTGGATATCGGGGGTCACGCTTTAAAGGCGGTGAAGATTATACAGACATCAGGTGGGTTATTGATTGAAGACTTGGATATCATTGAATATCCTGCCCTTAAACCCGATATAAATTTCTTTCAATCTCAGCATATCAAAGAAGCTGTTCAAATTTTTCTTGCAAAACATCATGTTGCCAAGACTGACAATGTATTGGTATCCATTCCGGGTCAATTTGTACTGTCAAGGTTTACCACCCTTCCCCCTGTGGATAAGAAACAATTGAAGGATATTGTCAGTTATGAAGCAAAACAGCAAATCCCCTTCGATCTCAAAGATATTGTATGGGACTACCAACAATTATCGGAGCAAGTTCCAGCGGCTGAGGGAATAGAGATTGGGCTTTTTGCCTCAAAAAGAGCGACACTTGACCATATATTGTCGGATATAGCATCCCTTAAGCCCAAGTTGACTGCATTACAGGTTTCGCCTCTTGCAATTTCCAATCTCATATTATTTGACCAGCAGGTGGATGGCCCGGTCATTGTTATAAATATAGAAACTGAAAATACTGACATAATTATTGTTGATGGTTTACATCTTTGGCTTAGAAGTATCACACTTCCAACGGTAGATGCCGATCTTGTGAAGGAAATTCAAAGATCAATGGAATATTATAGATCTTTGACCAAAGAAGAGGTTTACTTTAAAACCATTTTATTGATGGGTAATAGGTTTAAAGACTCAGATAACGTGAAATTTATCACTGACAATTTTACGTATGAGGTAAAAGTTCTTAAAACCTTAAACAATCTGAAATTATCAGATAAGATTAATCCTGACTTCTTAAACGAAAATCTTGTAAATTTAAGCGTTGCTTTGGGGCTTGCGGTTCAGGGTGTGGGGCTAGGCAGGACAAATATAAATTTGTTACCTCCGGAACAAATCAAAGCGGCAGAAATATCAAAGAAAAAGCCTTATGCCATAGCCACGCTTGGTTGCTTAGCTCTGTTACTTGTCATTCAATACTGTGGGTTACATATTCAGATCAGTCATCTTCGTGGTTCCTACAATTACCATCAAAATGTATTGTTGAATATAAAGGAATTGGAAAAGAAGTATAAAAGCGCCGAAACCCTTGCACAAGCAAACAAATCTGCGCTTAATCTCGTTTCCTCTATTGATTCTTCCAGATTTTTCTGGATGGAGGCGTTAGATAAATTGTTATCTTTGATACCCGACAACGTGGCTATAACCAGCATCAACTCCTCATGGATAAGCATAGATACCTTTCAGACAAAAGATATGGAGAAACAAGCGGCTAAATCAAACTTTTTCCAGGCAAAAAAGACAGGCGAACCAACAAAGTCAGGTAGTTCAGGAAAATTGCTCCTCATGGGAATCAAAGGAGAAAGCAGTGAGCCGCGTATGGGTTTTATAGAAGAAAATGTTTTAAAACCTATCCAAAAATTAACGCTCTTTGACCAGAGAGTTCCTGCATTCAAAAACGTGGAAATTGTCCCAGGCTCTTGCCGTCAAGTAGACCGGAAAAATGGTGGGGAGGGATGTATTAGTTTTGAGATACGCTGGATTGTGAAGTCGCAGGACGAAATACAATCAGAAACCCAATCGTTAATACCCGGAACTTCGACTCAAGCCATAAAATCTTGAACAGGGGTATTGAAAGGTTAAGGCATGGATATCGGTAAAGGAGTGAATTTCTCAAAACTCAGGAATAACTTATCAGGCTTCTTTACCGGAATACAGGGTTTTTGGGTATCCATTGGCGCTATTTTTGTCATCCTGTTGATTCTCTTTTTCGTATTTATTTTTCCACTTTCAAACCAATATGCCACGGCTTACAAAGACCTCAATGATTTAACAACCCCGCTTGAAAATTACGCTTTAAAAGTAAAAGATATTTATAACGACAAATGGATTACATCAAAAAAGCTGGAAACCGACCTGTATGAGAAAGAGCTTGAAAAGTGCAAGACCTTTCTGAAAGAAAAGGATAATCGTCTGGAATCCGGTTTCTTTGTTGAGGATTCGGGAAAAGGGTTGGTTAAAATTGAGGATGAGGCGCTCTGGAAGAATGAATATATAAAAAGGGTTTCCGAATTATTAACAAAACTGGAGGCAAATAATATCGTACTCGGTGAAGGCGCTTTGCCATTTCATAACTGGGGTTCTGATATTCCGACCTGGGATACCATTCTGCCTGTACAAAAAAAGTTCTGGATATTAGAAGCGCTCACCAACATAGTCTTAAACAATGCCGGGATAACGAGACTTGAAAAGATTACATTTCGGGAATCATCTTTTATCTATGATCCTTCCTTTTCGCAACATTACGCCGTTATACCTCTTACCATCAAGGTCGAATTACAGGCGGATCGCATCAAATTCCTATTACACGAAATTCTTAAATCGGATATCCTATTTGTTATTGAAGGTATCAATATTTTGAGTACTGACAAAACTTTTAATTCAAATTCATTAATGGAAAATGTAAACATTTTAACGGATGACGCCGATAATCGCTTTCCGAATCCGATTATTGATGTTACCCTCGAAGTGCACGTTATTGATTGTAAGACATAGAGTATTACTATTTTATTCCAAAATTTGAAAATGAATATGAAAAATTTTATATTCAAACACATTGAAAAACTGGGCTTCGGCATGGCAATGTGTTATCTTATTTATACAGCGGTTCATACTTTTGTTATATTGAATATAGGGGTACAGAGAACAGATACAAAATTATTATCCCTGTCGGGCACAATTGAAAGAAAGATTAAAACAAGCGTTCCGCCAATTGTAGATACGGAACTAAAAAATGATGAACAATTGGCGTTGCGTTTAACGTCACCACCTTCTGCGATTCTATTACCCAGAGCTAATGTCTTTGGTAAATTCACAAAAGAAAAAACAGTTTCAGACATCACGACAAAAGATTTGATAAAAAAGCCGGCATTACAAACCACGCCGCGTTTAGAGAACATTACACCGGGCGAAATGGAATTTATTTTTAAAGGTGGAACAGCAGATATGGCATTGATTCAGGTTAGAAAATTATATAAAGACAAATGGTGGTCTGAGAGCTTTACTATAGAAAAAGGTGAAACTATCGGTGAAAAGAAAATAATAGGCAAGGAAAGTGTGGATTTTGATACCTATTGTAAATTGATAGAAATTGTTCCTCAAGCACAAAAACCACTTATTATTAAGAAAACTACAGTTGTACAGAATGAAAAAGGTGAATTTTTGGGAAGTTCCTTTACTGAAGAAACGCACATGATTTCGGCTTCAAAGATTATATTTGAGGATAAGAAAGGGGAATCTTACCATTTGTGGATAGGAGAATTGGTAAAGGTCGGAACTGATACTGTTACTCCTTGTCCATTAACGAATGCCTCATCAACTAACTAAGAGACATCTTTTTAATTTAATGTCAGAAATTATGGCAAAGTTTTGACTATACTTTTAAAAGGGGGTTACATGAAAAACATATCAGCCCTAATCTCAATTTTTATCTTGAGCTTATTCTTATTATTTCTTGTGCCGTATCAGTCTTTGTCACAAAACAAAGATACTTCAGAAGCAGAGCTCTCCGCTACAAATAATTATTATCTTAATACCGCCAGGATATATTTTGAGCAAAAAGACTATACCAAGGCCGTTGAAGCACTCGAACTGGCTATTCTGTTAGAACCAAATAACGAAGAGGCGCTGACGTTACTAAAACAATCCAGACAACTACGGGAGGAAATAAATAAGTCAATTGAGGTGCCGGCGAAGGCAGGTGAAACCAAAGAAACAAAAGCCGCGCACCCTGAAGATATATCTCAGTTAATTCAGAACGCACATACCGCTGTCAAGGAGGGACGATATGACGATGCTACAAAGATGGCGGATTTAATTCTCACTATGGATTCTGCTAACAAAGAGGGGTTATATATTAAAGAAAAGGTAAACGGCATAAAACATAAGCATACTACCGAAAGTCTAAAAACCACCCTTGCCCAGGAGAAATTAAAAAGCCATGAATGTCTCAAAGAGGCATCCATTCCCTATCAGGACACCTTAAGGTTTCCTGCAAAAGAACCGTGGACGGATATCACAAAACGTACGCTTCCAGAGTTAGATAAAATTATAGAAGAAAATAAAATAAAAACAGAACAACTCCGGCTAATTCCGAGTCCCCCGGAGGGTCCATTTCCCAAGGTTATCGAAGATGCCCTGAATACGATCATTTCATTTGAATTTTTAGATACACCCTTAAGAGACATTGTCGTTTTTGTAAGGGAAAAAACAAATATTAATATGATCATCGATTCAGAAGCGGGAAGTGTTCCCATTACATTAAAGCTCAAGGACGTGCCATTAAGAACTGCCTTAAAATATATCCTGCCTAAAGGGTATGAATACGTAGTCGAGGCGGATATCATTCATATTTATAAACAAAAAATGGAGATGCGGGTTTATGATGTGAGGGATATATTAATTAATCTGGATGATAAAGAGCCCCTTAAATTTGATATTACCGCTGCTGCTACATCTCAAATGGGTTTGAGTAAGGGCGAAGCTGTTGTTAAGTCAAAAGATGCTTCTGAACGTGTGTTAGACTTGATTGAATTAATTGTTACCACTGTTGAACCTTCGTCATGGTCGAACCGTACAAGTGTTATCGGGGCTTCCGCAACAGGAGGCCAGCGAAGTATTAATATTCCCGGACAAGGTGAAGGAAGTATTATTGCAAGGACGGGGCAACCTGGAGATTTAGTGGTAGTCAATAGCAAATATGTTCATAAGCAAATTGAAAATATGTTGGCTTCTTTAAGGTCTTCACAGAACCTCCAGGTGAGCATCGAAGCCCGTTTTATTGAAGTTACAGATAAATTTCTGGAGGAAATCGGGAGCAGTATTAGTAAATTTTTTAGCAAAAATACGTCAGTAAATACTGGCGGTGGAACAGGTGAAATACTTGATGAAACTTTATCTGGCAAAGGACTTCAACTCAATTATTCCATTTTAAACAACTCTATGCTAAAGGGATTCTTAAGTGCCGTCCAGGAAAATAAAGACTCTGAGATCCTCACGTCGCCGCGAATAACATTATCTAATACTCAGCGCGGGAATATTGCCGTCGTTAAAACTATAAACTATGTTCAGAGCACTTCTGTTTCTGAGGGTGTTGTAACCCCTGTTATTGGTACGATACCGGAGGGTACTACCTTTGATGTAAGACCTATTGTAAGTGCGGACAGAAAATACATCTATCTGGAAGTAACTCCTTCCGTATTTCAAGTCGAAGAAATTACATCTTTTACTTTTAGCGGACTATCTTCGGATGCTACGGTTGGAGGTACAAGCCAGGGAACCACCGTTGTTCCACCGGAACAAACGGTCCAATTACCAAAGGTAAATGTTTCTCAAGTATCTGTCACAGTTTGTGTGCCAGATAAAGGTACGCTTATGATAGGGGGGTTGGGGTCTATCAACAAATCTAACTTAACGAATGGCATTCCAATCCTCTCTAAAATACCAGTATTAAAGAGGTTGTTTTCCCTGGATCAGAAGAAAAACAATAAATCAAATCTTGTTATCCTTTTAAAACCCACAATTATTATTAAAGAAGAGCAAGAAGCAAATTTTTTCAGTTTGTCAGACAGAAATTTCAATGCGGCAGACTCAAATAATAACAAGTAGTGGTATCGCGTTGCTGCAGAATGTAGACATGTATTTTATCAATCAGGAGGGAATTACCATGCGTAGAATATATAGCACGAATACAATCTTACTCATTGTCATTTCTTTGTTACTCGCCATACTTATTTTTAAGAATTCAGCAAATTATGTTATTGCACAAGGAGATGGAAATGCACGACACGTCTTTGGATTGGTAGGAGAACGACAAGGTAATAGACAGCCCCTGTACCTGATAGATACCGAAGAACAAGCCATTATGGTTTATGAATATTTTCAGGGAGGGGGGTTAGGCTTTGTGGCTGCGCGAAATTATAAATACGATAGAAAATTGCAAGAGCATGGGAGGCCTTATGGCTTATCTATCGAAGATGTAAAGTCTGAACTCTTAAAGGCGCAAACAAAATAACGCGAGCAAAATTCTGCTATAATTCTTTGTGATTGCTCGATTTTGAGGCAATTTGCAGAAGTCGCGTCTTAAGTTCTGCGAATGGGAAATTTTTACCGGGACAAGCTGTTGCCTTCTGGTGTATGTGTTTATGTTCTAGTATATTGGATGAAGGAATATTGTATTTTCTGGAAAGATATTGAACAAGGCTGACCAATGATTCGAATTGGTTTTCCTTTGGAGCTCCTCCATTTTCAAAGTCGCCTACCAGACAAATGCCTATTGCTACACGATTGCAGTTCATGTTCGCTGTATGCGCGCCGTGAATTTGTTTCTTCCACCGATTACCAACCTCAATTTCACCGTCTCCTGAAAAAGATCCGTTTCCAATTACAAAATGATAAGCGAGTCCATATTCCCACCCCCTCTTTTTCTTGTGGTATTGATCAAATCGAGCGGCATTGCCCTTTGCTGTAGCGCTATGATGAATGACAATATATTCCCAAGGTCTTTCCTTTACGTCAGTGCGGCAAAGATGATCTAAGTTTGACACACAAGAAGCGCTTTCAGTCCTATTAGGTTTTTCAATCTTAGTGCTCTTTAAAAATGGTATGGAGATAAATAGGCCTGATGCAATTACAATCATGGACAACGAAAGGCATCGGATAATTCCTTCGTGTTTATTCATATGTTGTTTGATAAAAAACATTTGCGCACCTCCTAAAAATAGACCTCTTTTACCGGATGCAGCTTAAAACATGATTTTTTGCAAAATTTTACTAAAGAATTTTCATTTTCTGCCGATAATATATATGTTTTGACGCTTCTAATTTCCCAGTTTTGTGTTACAGTACATCGAGGCTAATCGAGAAAGTTGGCATTAGTAAAAAAGTACAAATGCCTATTAGTGAAGGCTTATAGATTGAATCAGCAAGCTGAGAGGATTATTCCTGACTTCCCAAGCAGATGGAAATTGGTTACCATCCTTTTATTGATATATTCTTATGCGTGTGAATGAGGAATTAACCTTCAGTTGCCAAGGCGATACTGTTCTAAGGAGTTAATCCTTATCAAACAAAAAAAGCCTTAGAGCGAAAATAGTCTATTCGGACATACCTTCGGCAGTAAGGCTATCTTTACAACTTCCCTGTTCGATTGCTTCAAGCACATAAGTGCATATCAGCATATTTAAAGACCCTGTTACTTTGCGCCCCCCGATCACTCGAGGTTTACCTTTATCGTGTATACATTATAATTTTTAATACCGTATTGTCAACAAATAAATTGATGAGTTTTTTATAACATTATAATTCACGGTAACTTATCAGTTGTTTTTAATTTGTCTATGGCTTCGGATATTTCTTTTGCCATAGGTTGATGAGGGTCTAATCTTAGCGTTTCTTCCAGATGAAACAATGACTTGGAATGATTATTCAGATAATTCGCATAAATAACACCAAGCATCTTGTGGGCTAATGGATTTTTGGGCTGATAGCGAACTGATTGATTAAAGGCATCTACAGCTTCACTATATCGTCTTTTTCTATAAAATGCATTTCCAAGGTAGCAATATACCTCTCCATCTGTAGGATTATAGGTAATAGCCTTTTTAAACTCGGAAATGGCTTCATCCCCAAGGTTTTTTGAAACATAAGCATTTCCTAAGTTACAGTGGGCATTGCTATCTTTGGGACTAAATTTCAAGGCCAGTTTCAGTTCTGCTATCGCATTATCCGTTAATCCCTTGGTGAGATATATCCCTGCCAAATTATTGTGAGCATCTGCGTTGTCGAATCCAAGTGACACCGCATTGTTCAGTTCGTCAATGGCTTTATCAAGGTCTCCCTTTTTTGCGTAAGCAATGCCGAGGTTGTTGTGTGCATTTGCAAGTTTGAGGTCAAGTCGAATTGCCGTTTCAAATTCTTTAATAGCTTCTTCAAGTCGTCCGGTATTTGTATAAACAATTCCCATGTTATTATGACTATCGGCGGAATCATGGTTTAGCTCAATTGCTGTTTTGTATTCAGACAGGGCGTCCTTAATATTTCCCATTTCTTTGTATGTATTTCCCAAGTGGTTGTGTGTAGTTGGCATTTCTGAATTTATTTTTAATGATCTTGCAAATTCAGTAACGGCTTCTTTGTATAGTTTTTTTTCATGATAAACAAGTCCGAGATTATTGTAATAATTTGGGTTGAAAGGATTACACCGTATCGCCTTTTTATATAGTTCAGCAGCCTTATCCAAAAAAAGTCTCTTTTTGTATATGCTACCCAAATTATTATAGGCATCTGCATAATAAGGATTGTACCGTATTACTTCTTGATATTCTTTGATTGCATTATCCAATATGCCTTTCCTTTCATAAGCATTTCCCAGATTATAATGCGCTTCTATATCTTTGGGGTTGATTTCCAGTGTCTTTTTGTACTCTAACTCGGCATATTCATAGTGGCCATTAGCGCTATGCACTACCCCGATATTATGATGTGCTCTAGCGCTGTTAGGTTCTCGAACAGCGGTTGAATACCACAAAGCGAGTTCGTCACGCCATATCCCATTTCGATAAATACACATAACACCCAAGGTAAAAATAACCATGGTAAAACATATCGCTACTAATGGTTTTTTTAAGTTAAATTTTTGAACCAAAATGCCGATAATTCCAGAAAATCCCATAATAGGGATATAGAGGTATCGCTCTGCCATAATATTTCCTATAGGAATGATATTCGATACGGGCAGAAGTGTAATGAAAAACCAGGAAATAAAGAACCAGTATTGTTTGTTATTTTTGCAAAGACGAATGGTAATGATGATTACCGTCGTTACTAAGAGTACGGAAATTATAAAAGAGATTATACCTGCTGTTATGGGCGGAACCACATAGTCTGCGTTAAGATTGAAGGGAAGAAACAAGAGCTTTATGTATGATACAAGGACTTTAATCATGACAAATAAACTTTGCCTGGTTTGATCTAACTTGATGTATACATGTCGAAATACCACGAACTGAATGAATAGGTAAAAGACGGCGACTGAAAAGTATCCGATATAAACGGTTTTTAATTTTTTTATAAACGCTTGCAGTGGTTTACCAGACGGTAAACAGAAAATGTCGAATAATATCAACAGGATGGGGAATGTAATTGCCATCTCTTTTGAGAACAGAGCCAGGAGAAACGAGAATAAAGAACCAAGGTAATATAGTAAGAATTTGCTTTTATGAAGAAATGTTTTGTTGATTTTCAGGTACAAAATAAAGGCGATCAAGAAAAAGAGTGCGGCAAGTATGTCCTCGCGGTAGCTGATAGTATTTACCGTTTCGGTGAGAATTGGATGGGCGGTAAATAATAATGTTGAGATAAAGGCCAGCGTGTTTGATTTTATGACTCGTTTAAGAAAAAGATAGAATAGTAAGGTATTAGCCGTATGAAGAAGTAGATTGGAGAGGTGAAAGCCCGTGGGATTTAAACCCCAGAGGGAATAATCGATGAAATATGTTAGTGTGACAAAAGGACGATAGCTCAACTCCCCGGAGAGTATGAAGTAATTAAATGAAAAAAGGGTGTGAAAATTCTTCCAGTTTTTAATAAGGGTATTCTTGACGATAGTTACAGAATCATCGTATACAAAGGTATTCCCCACCGTATTACAAAAAACAATAACCGATATTACCGACAGGATAATATAAGGGGCTATGCCATTAAAATACTTGCTCATAATTATAAATTTCTAAATTTGTAATGAATTTTTTTATGAACGATTAAGACATTTATTCTGCAGATGACAATCTGTTTATAGTCTTCTTCATTTCTTCTGCTTGTTTGTGCTTGGGGTTAAGCCGCAAGGCTTCCCTGATATGCGCCAATGCCTTTTCTTTATCATGAAAATGATCCAGATATACAACGCCCAGACTGATGTGGACGTCGGCATTTGTTGGGTCTAATTGACAAGCCTCCAGGAGCTTGTTATAGGCCTCATTTATTTGCCCTTTTTTAAAATAAACTACGGCTATGTTATAATGAGCGAGGGCAAAATTCCTTCGTATTTTTACGGCCTTTTCTATTTCTGAGAGAGCCTCGTCCAACCGTCCCTGATCAATTAAGGCGCTCCCCAGGTTATTGTGTGCGTCCGCATAGTAGGGATTAACCTTTAACGCCTCGATATACTCATTGACTGCTTCATTGAGCATGCCTTTTCTTTTGTACAGGATGCCCAGATTGTTATGTGCCTCAGGGTACTGATTCCTTAATTGAATTGCAACTTTGAGTTCTTCTATTGCCTTATCGCTGAGACCTTTCAAGGAATATGCAGCGCCCAGATTGCAGTGCGCCTTGGGTTGATTATACCGTATTCTTATGGAATCTTTAAATGCCTGAATAGCTGCGTCATTCAGCCCTTTGTGGTAGTAAAAAAATCCCAGGTCGTTGTATATCCTGAAACTTTCCGGTGAACGGCGTATAGTCTCTGTGCTAAACGTGAATTCATTTAACCATATCCTATTCCTGCTTACCGTACCCCATATAAATAAGGGGCAAACTACAGAGAGTAATCCTATACGAAATAGTTTATAGATGCCATGCTCTGAAATTCTATGAGTCAATATCGAACCGAAGAGCATCGTGAATCCTATGCCTGGGATATAGAGGTATCGCTCGGCAATGATGTTATTTATCGGGATAATATTTAATACGGGCAGAAGAGTAACAAAAAACCAGATGGTTGAAAAAATCCATATCCTTGAAAGGCGGCATTTTTTAATTAAAAGGATAACAGTAATTATCAATAATATAACGCTTGTAATAAAAGCAGCATCAGCAGGAGAATAGGTAAGGGGCACAACGTAATCGGCATTGAGTGGGGCAGGAATGAACAACAGCTTTAAATAATAGCCAAGCACCTTTGTCATCATGATAAAATTCACGAAGATGCTGTTTCCCGGGTACTCAACCGATTCGCCGGGATTATGAATCAAATAGAATCGTAAAAACAGATAAAAACCACCCATGACAACGTAACCTGCATAATTTACTGTAAGACGTCTTGTAAGATTGTGGCGACCTGAGAAGTGGTCTTTTTTAAGGATGAAATCGTAAGAGAGAATTAAAAAAGGAAGTACAATTGCAGTCTCTTTCGACAACATGGCTAAAAGATACGCAAGCAACGAAAGCGCATACCAGATAATGAAGTATCTTCTGTTCGTACTCTTGCGGTATTTAACAAACAGGATAAAGGCTACAAGCAGAAAGGAGGCGGATAAAAGGTCTTCCCGGTAGCTAACAGCATTCACAGCCTCCGAAAAAATGGGATGTACCGAAAAAAACAAACACGAAATAAATGCCGTTATACGATTCTTAAAAAGACGATATGCTGTAAAATAGACCAGATAGACATTGAGGGTGTGGATCATTAAATTGGTAAGATGGTAACCACGCGGTCGTAATTGCCAGACGGCGTAATCCACAAAATAGGAGAATGTAACGACTGGCCGGTACGTCAGTTCATTGGAAATTACAAAATACTTCTGATTGAAAAATGCAGAAAGGTATCTCCACTCCCGAATGAAATAATTGTTGGTTACCGTAAGGTAATCGTCGTAAACAAAGGCATTTCCCAAAGAATTCAGGTAAATCAGAACGGGCAATACCGTAATGAGTGTGAATAATATATAGCGGGTCTTCTTGTTCAACTTCTTTGAATTTCCTTTTTTGCGGGTTCAAGTTTGCAACTTGAACCTGAACGTTTCTGTGTTTCTTGGCGTTGTGACCCGTCTCAGTGTCGTTCCGTATTTCCGCGGTTGCTTGCAGTAAGAATAGATACAGGAATCAGAATGACCATGCTGGTCAGGGTAATAATCATACCAATAGTAAAGGATTTCGGTTCATAAACAAACTTCACGATGTGTTCTCCCCTTTCCAGGAAGACCGATCTCATGACATAGTTGGTCTTCAGAACCTTGCTCTTCTTCCCGTCAACATAAGCATTCCAGCCCGGATAGAATGTGTCGCCAAGGACGAGGTATCCATCGTCAAACAAAGTTGCCTTTATTGTAACTCTGTTTGGCGAATATTCAACGATGGTAGGATTGGGTTCTGATTGCAAATTTTCACTGACTCTGTGCTTCGTGAGCAAGGAGGGCTCTTCCAGGATAACATATTTTAAGGGATCAAATTCATTGCTGGCGAGTTCTTTAAATATAGCATCCCTTCCCGAAAGTGTTTTAGCCTCATGGACAATAAAGGTACGCGGCAGCGCCTGCGTATTGTCAAAAAGGGCATATTTCGAGTTATGAAAGACCGGTTTGATAGTCGGGTGTTCAATCCTTACATTAGCGGGAAGGAGTATGTATTTTAAGTTAAGCAGATTGGTCAGTTTCGAAATTTGCCTGACCTCCATAACAATGTTTGGTGTGTCTATGGGTTTCCCATCCGAGAGGTTTATAAATTCACTGTATTCTTTAATGACGTTTGCGTCGTATCCCCCGATATTAGAAATGTCGTGCGCCATGCCCTGATTCAACTCGAAATGACCAACGGTCGTAATGCGAGCCGCTTCTGAATTGCTTTTCATGATACCAAGCATTTCCTTATCCCAAAAACATTGTCTGGAATCAAATGTTACCATATATTGGTTTCCGAAAAACCAGAGGTCTCCAAAGATAAGGATCAGGGTGATGGGGATTATAATTTGCCTTTTTAGCCTGCCATTTACCCATAAGCCAATGACAAGCAGGCTTAATATCATGAGGATAATGAATTTTACGGCGCTCTTTGTGGCAATAGCAAATGTTGCACGGAGAAACCCGGGGTTTTTCAAGTCGGGTAATGTGGTGTATCGGTCGCCCAACAAATAAATTTTGTTTATGATGCCATGCCACGAGCTGTAACCTGCCCTGCAGAGAAAGAAGACTAACAGGAACAGACTTATTGCAGTTACTACACTCATTGTAATATACAAGAAGGCGGAGAGCTTTTTCTTTTTTGAGCCAGGCTGGAAAGGGTTGTTATTTATAGTATTTTGCAGGTACTCAAAACCAAACCCTGAAAGTACCGAAAGAGAAAAAGCTACGATAAATATAAATTTGGAGTTCCCCCGAAACATGTTAAATCCGGGGACAACAGAATAAAGGATTTTAAAGAGGGGGGTGAACTTGCCCAGCGCGAGGATCGTGGTGATTAATGCCATAACAAGAAATGTCCTTGTGAATTTATTTCTGTTATAAAATGAGGCAATTGCGCATAACATCAAGGGAAGGATACCAGCATACAGAGACATTTCCCAGAGATAGTACCGTCCCCAGTACGGGGCTTTGAGCGAATTCCCAAGGAATTCCGGGATAAAGAGTGTAATAAAATTTTCCGGCGCAAAGGAGAACTGTCCAACCCATTCATAAGAAAGTGTTTGTCGTGTGGAATGTTTAATCATCTCAAAGGCTGGCAATAATTGAATGGCCGTAAGCAAGACGCCTATCGAGTATATAATGAATATGCCCGATGCGTGATAACCGACGTATTTCCAATGCCTGTGTTCTCCGAACTCCTGGATAATGCGGATGATAAAATATGCAGCCACAGCGATGGCAGTGTAAAAAAAATATTGAGGGTGACCCGCCAATATATTAAATGCAACTGCGACTCCTCCAAAAAATACATATAAAAAATTTCTGCTGCGGATAAACAGCTCTGAGAATAAAAGAATGAGGGGCAGCCATATCATCGTACACAAATTGGGAAGATGTCCCGGATAGACATGAAATATCTGTGGCGCGCAGAACATGAATATAATGGACGAAACCAGACAGCTAGGGCGAGAAAGACCGTCTGTATAAAATTTTAGATTTCGGACTTCGTCGTGAGCGCTCAGTCGAACGATTTCGGATTTCGGATTTAATTTTATAAATCTAAGATAAAGATAGGTGAATACACCGGATAAGAAAACATGGAGAATGATACTGTAATTGATAGCTACATAAATAGGGAATATGAGGTAAATCAGATTGAGCGGATAAAATATGGCAGATTGCAATCCGCCTACGAAGGGTGTTCCGCCGTAAATGTAAGGATTCCAGAGGGGTATTATTCCTTTGGTCAGGGTATTAAAACCAAAATATCTCCAGTAAAAGAGCTGATGCCTGGTGTCTGTATTCTGGTCGCTCAAGACACTCGAACCGTCAGGGATCACGACGTTATGGAAGTATGCCAGTGTAAGGAGAAACAAGGTTAGTACGGCAAACCAGTCGTATTTAGACCATGCCTTCGAGATGATGGAAATTGTTCCTGCATTGGAATTATTTTGTTTTTTGTATTGCAAATATGTGTTGTGCACAAGAATCCTTGATTTAATGCAAAAACATATTATCGGGCTAAATGCTTTTGTCCAATAGGCTAGTTAAAGAAGTATAGAAAGATTGCCATTTGGCGCATCGTCTTCGATCATGTTGCGATGGTATTCTAGTCGGTATCGCAAATGGTTACATTTGATGAGAGGTCGCTCTTGCCCCCAACTTGTACATCGCCTCCCTCGTTGTTGCAGATTTCGCCTTCATCGATAGTTAAATCGCCGCCGGTTTTTATTCCTATTCCGCCATTGTCCGTGACTTCAATCCGTCCATACACAACGACTGAATTGAGAATGCTCCAGATGCCTCCCCGGTATTTACACCGTTTGGAACGCGTTGGTTCCTGGTTCTTTGTTTCTACGACCCAGCACTCCGTACTGTTGCCGTTGTTGCCCACCACGCTTGTTTCACTGCTTGCAGCCAACCCACCGGCATCGTTGATATATATCGAACCTTTTGCGTAAATGCCGCAGAGGGCGTTATCCGTTACCTCGATAGAAGTCCCGGTCTTCACTCCGTAAGGTTTCGGGTCATCAGGGTCCTGTGCCCGGCCGGAAAAGATACCGTATCCTTTATTGCTGGTGATCTGGCAGGAAAAGTCGGTTGTTCCGGCAACAGTGATAATTCCCAGGAAGGATTGAATACCCGGCCCTTTATTGTTTTTGACCTGTGCACCTTCCAGAGATATTTCTTCATCTGCCAGGATACCTGCACCGCCATTATTCGTAACTTCGATCTTGCCGTATGAAAAGATGGAATTATCAATGCTTCGGATACCCCCACGGTGTTTACACCGTTTGGAGCGTGTCGGTTCCTGGTTCTTTGTTTCCACAACCCAGCACTCCGTGCCGTTACCATTGTTACTCACCACGCTTGTTTCACTGCTTGCAGCCAGCCCGCCGGCATCGTTGATATATATCGAACCCTTTGCGTAAATGCCATAAAGTGCATTATCCTTTACCTCAATAGAAGTCCCGATCTTCACTCCATAAGGTTTCGGGTCATCCGGGTCCTGCGCCCGACCGGAAAAGATACCGTATCCTTTGTTGCCAGTAACCCGGTTGGAAAAGTCGCTGATTGCATGAAAAGTAATAATCCCTTCGAAGGACTGAATACCTGGCCCCTTGTTATTATTGACCTGCGCCCCATACAGATCGATATCTTTCGTTGCCAGGATACCGGGGCCGCCGTTATCCGTTACTTCGAGATAGCTTGCGCTCACACCGCCATTGGAACTCCGAATCCCTCCTCCCTTACAACCTGATTTGTTACCGTTATTACCAATCTTACTCTCTTGTGATACCGTAATACCGTCCTCAACACCGATGTTTATACTCCCCGTTGCCCTGATGCCCCATCCACAATTCTCAACAATCTCCACATCGGAAAGGTAGATATCTCCCTCGTCCTTAACGGTGATTCCATTTCCCTCGAAGCCCTTGATAACCAGCCCTTTTATGGAACAATCGCCAGCGGTAATCCGGAGGCCGTCAGCCTCTTCTCCGGCATTTTTCCCGTTCAGTTCTATCGTGCCATCCGGCTGGCTCGTGGCGTCTATCGTTACGGCTCTTTTGATGGCGGGGAGCGGTTTTTTTGGGCTGATAGTGGCTATGCCCGTGCTGCTGTTGTAACCGGAGTCATCGGTGGGAATGTCGAAGGTGATTGTACTATCCTCATCGCTCCTGCGGTTGGCTTCTTCAATTGCTGCTCGTAGGGTGCACTGGTTTCCCTCCTCTTTCAAATCCACGTCTGCCACGCCGTCGTTCGGGTCAGCGTCTGATTTGTCCCCTGTGGTGTTCACGATAAGGGTCGTTTCGTCTACTTCCTTTAAGGTGAACTTCTGGATTCTACTATTGCCCCTATCAACAACGTAGATATTTCCAGATTCATCTACCGCTATGTCAAGTGGGCCGATAAACTGTCCATCATCTGTCCCATAAGTGCCCCATTCGGTTATTAGTTCTCCATCGGAGGTAAACTTTCGAATAAAGGGAGAACGCCCAGCATCCGTTACAAAAACATTTCCTTCGGCATCCGTTGCCACCCCATATTGATCATACCCACCGATGTCCCATTCACTTATAAATGTGCCATCAGAGGTATACTTCAGGATATAACCGTAATTTCCCAAAACATACACAGTTCCTTCTGTATCCACTGCTATATCCTCCCATGCATCCGCCCATACATCCGCTGTATATCCTGAGGAAAGAGGTGTCCATTGGGTCAAAAATTCACCATTGGAATTAAACTTCCGAACGCGATCTTCATACACGCCATCGCCATCTATTTCGACCAACACTACAAAATACAAAGAACCATCTGAACCAACAGCCATACTTTTCGATTGCACAACGTCATCAAAAGACTGCATCTTCACGCTGGTTATAAAACTCCCATCAGATGCAAACTCAAGCATATAACGTCCCGATAAATCCACATCAAAAGATTCAAGTGTTGCCAAAAAATAAACATTTCCGGAATTATTCACTGCTATTACATCGTGATTAGGATAAAGCCAAAAAGACTCCTCATTGCCATTTCCGTCCAAATCAACTCCAGGCCATATCTCTTCCGACCATTTTGTTATTAATTCTCCGTCGGAGGTAAACTTCTCAATAGTGGCATAGGAACCATCACGACCAGTAACATATACCATTTCCTTCCCAACTGCTATATGATAAGGAGTCAAATCCGTACCCCACTTCAAAACAAACTCGTATTTCTCCCCTGCAAGAGAAATAACAGGTGCAAATAAAGGGGCTATTAATCCAACAACTGCTATCACTCCACAGCCCTTCAACACACTTTTCAAAAAGAAATTATTTCCTGGCATGGCAACATCCTCCCATAATTAGAAATAAGTTTGTTAGTCTCTTCCAAAAAGAATTTTGACATTTTTAGCAAAAAGAATAACATTTAGTGTAAGGGTGGATGAAGTGAAGCGCATCCACCTTTCCCTCTCGAAATTATGGTACATTATTTTTAATATCTGTGAATGATGCTATATTACATTATTATACGCCTAATTTTAAGAATTAGTGTACCCTTTTCATAAATCTTTTCCAAATAAAAAACATGAGGAATAAAACGGTCTACACCTTAGTATCTCTGTGTTTCGCTGCCATTGGCTGCTATGCGACCATTGCCCAAGTGATGTTGATCCGCGAATTCCTGAATATCTTCTATGGAAATGAATTATGCCTGGGAATCGTCTTTGGTGCATGGTTTCTTGGCATTGCAACCGGCGCCTTTGCCGGCGCCAAAATCGAGCATGTCTTTGAACATGCAGCCACTGTTTTTGTGATTACATTGATGGTTATGTGTTTTGTATTACCGTTACAAATTGTTTTTGTGCGTGGTGTACGCGGTCTTTTGAGTGTCGGAGTGGGTGAATACATTTCTATCCTGCCTTTACTTCTTACCTCTATCGGACTGATCCTTCCTTTCAGCTTTGTCATTGGTTTCATCTTTCCGTTCTCGTCAAAGGTTATATCAGGCGCTACCCGCGATGCCGCCGTGGACATCGGTGTCGTCTACATCGTCGAATCCATGGGCAGCCTCTTTGGAGGACTGCTTTTTTCATTTTTCCTCGTTTCAAGATTTCATCCATTTAAAATCATCACCCTATTGAATGTCGGTATGTTCGTTCTTTTGACCTTATTATTTTTCTCATTTCAAAGAAGGAAACGAGTTTATACTGGCGGAGAAAAAAATAAGGTAACAGTCCATCCCCACCTAAACCTCTCCTCCTCCCCCTTTATCCCTCTCCGGCGGGGGACAGAGGGAGGAATACAAGGGGGCAATGAGTATTCCCCGCCACAGGTGGGAGGGGCTAGAGCCTGCCCCGTACGAAATACGGGGGGAGGGGGTGAACTGATACAAAATAAGTATACAAAAAGGGTTTTGGGCTTTATTGCATCGGGTCTGGCATTGGTTATGATTGTAGTCTGGTTTTCACCAATCCCTGATAGGGCAGAGGTATTTTCCTCAAAAATGCGATGGAAGACATTGAACCCTCACATGGAACTGGTTGCCTCGGCAGACTCAAAATACCAACATATTGATATAGGCAGACAGGCCGACCAATACAGCATTTATCTGAACGGACAATACGCCGCTGCCTTTCCCAATGAATACGAATACGCCCAGATTGCCCATCTGGTGATGACCCAGCATCTATCCCCAAAACACGTGCTCCTTATAGGGAATGGGATGGGCGGAATCATTTCAGAAATGCTTCTGCACCCAGTTGAATCTCTCGATTACGTGGAACTCGACCAGCGTCTCTTGCAAATTTCCGAGAAGTATCTTTCTCCTTCGGATAGGCAGGTGCTTTTAGATAGTCGGGTAACAATAATTCACCAGGACGGTCGTTATTACGTAAAGAACACTCCAAAAAAACAGCATTATGACATTATCCTTATAAATACACCAGACCCATCAACGGCCTTCCTCAACCGTTTCTATACCCTTGAGTTTTTCAAAGAGGCTCAAAAAATTGTAAAGTCTGATGGTGTCCTGATTGCTTCGGTTAGTTCTGCGGTGACTTACATTGGCAAGGAAGTCGGAAGTTACACAGGTTCACTCTATCGCACCCTGCATGAGGCCTTTCAAGATGTATTGGTGACACCGGGCCAAACCAACATCTACTTTGCATGCAATAAGGACAATATCATTACCCTGAATATCGAAACACTCATGGGTAGATACAGGGAACAGCAAGTAAAGTCAGATTATTTTAGTGAATACCTTTTTTATACCTTACTTCAGCCGGAACAGGTCGAATTCATCGAAAGCCAACTGAGCCAGAGAAAGGACCTGCTTGTCAATACGGATGCAAGACCCGTTACCTATTTTTTGAACCTTGTATTATGGGATTCGCTCACGGGTGGGCGTTTGCATGGGTTGTTTCACGGCCTGAAGGACATAGGCCTAAAATCGTTTCTTATTCCTATCATGATTGCGCTTGCAGGCCGGATAATCTACGTGGGCATAAAATTCCCAAAAACTTCTTCCGGTAACAAGAAATCAGAGGCTGATGAAAAATTTAAACTTCCTTACAATAAACAACTCAGAACAAACTGTCTCATTGCCCTGGCTACAACGGGGTTTGCCGGTATTGCCCTGGAAATTGTGCTTCTCTATGCCTTCCAAAATATCTACGGCTACATCTATGAGAGAATGGGGGTCATTATTGCCGTTTTTATGGTTGGGCTTGCGCTAGGAGGATTCTTTATGAACCAAATTATTAAGAAAACCCAAAATCGTTCGACTGAGCGCTCACGACGAAGTCCGAAATCCCAAATCTCAGAACACTACTTGCCGCCAACAGGAGCTGATTCCTGCCGGTGGGTAAATGTCCTGATGGTCTTTGAAGGAATTATCGGATTCTATGCGATCATTTTGCCGTTTGTAATCCACGCATTGTCTTCTTATTCAATTGCAGCAGAAATCGGATTGACCTGTTTTATTGGTATTGCAGGGATATTGACGGGCTTGGAATTTCCCCTGGTTAATAAAATATGGATGCAATCGAGTAAGAATATTGCCGTCTCTGCAGGTGCAACATACAGCGTCGATCACATCGGCTCCATCTTAGGGGCGATACTGACCGGAGTGATTTTTTTACCACTTCTTGGTATATTTGGCACGTGTTTGATCCTGGCAGTACTCAATATATCGGGTTTTGTCCTGATAGCTTTTTCAGTATTTTGTCGTAAGAGATCAAATTTCCGGTGTAGATAAATGTCCCACTTCCTTATCGCCCCTTTATGTGTCAGTGAAAGTATAAGTTGCGGTTTCAGTTCGGAGATATTCTATAATATTGAATAAAAACTTGACTTAACCATCACAATGGTTAAAATACTCCCATATTCAACCATCAGGATGGTCATATATGTTAACAGATGCCAAGATACTCGAAATATTAACAAAATGGAATTTCTGGGAAAAGATATCCATAGATGCCGGATTTCCCAGAGAGATCACCAGTGATATTCTTACCTATATAGACAGCCCCGAGATAATCGCACTGAAAGGTGTAAGGAGATCGGGGAAATCTACCATACTATTCCAGATGATGAATTCCCTTCTTGCAAAAGGTGTACGATCAAAAGATATACTTTATGTAAATTTTGAAGAACCGCTATTTGTCGAATATAAGGGAAGAAACATTCTCGAAAGACTTTATAAGGTCTATAAGGAACAGGTAAATCCCCGAAAATTTTCTTATATATTTCTGGATGAGGTACAGGAAGCGCCTGCGTGGGAAAAATGGGTCAGGGCAAAGACCGAACTTAAAGAGGCTAAGATAGTCATTACCGGCTCATCTTCAAAACTCCTCAGTACGGAGTTTTCGACATTGCTTACTGGCAGAAACGTCTCATTTACCGTATATCCATTGAGCTTTAGGGAATTACTGTACTTTAAGGGTATCAAGAATACTTTAGACAGCATTTTCCTTACAAAGAATAAATCCTTAATAAAGAATTTTTTGGGGGAATACATGCAGTTTGGAGGGTTTCCCGAAATTGTATTGAAAGAAACACCAGAGATGAAAGAGAAGCTCCTGAAACAATATTTTGAAGACATCCTCTATCGGGACGTTGTTTGGAGATACAAAGTAAGAGATATTTCCACCCTTAAAAATATTGCACTCCTTTATATGACTAACATCTCGAATCTTTCTTCTTACAATAAAATAAAGAATGCACTTGATGTGCCGCTTGATGTTGTAAGAAACTATTCCAGCTATCTGAGTGAGACTTACCTGGTAAAGGAGGTTATGAAGCATTCGTTTAAGGTCAAGGAGCAGTTAAGAAATCCGAAAAAGGTTTATACCGTTGACACTGGATTAAGAAACGCCGTGTCTTACAGGTTTTCTGAAGATTTGGGAAGGATAGCGGAAAACATAGTGTTTTTGACACTACTAAGGAATTGTCACATAATAACTGTAACAACTTTACGTGTTTTTTGGGCAAATGGTATAATTCCATTCTCCATGAAATGGATGACGCTGAATATTGAGTGTAGCCATTACTTTATCAGATATCTT